>Ga0209566_100092_pt1 | contig 137641 bp, 122 predicted proteins | sample Araplavi_mTSA_r2_2_FD_184287 | JGI IMG/M metagenome (GOLD analysis project Ga0209566, IMG submission 184287) | Arabidopsis root microbial communities from North Carolina, USA - plate scrape CL_Cvi_mTSA_r2 (SPAdes) (version 2) | ecosystem: Host-associated > Plants > Roots > Endosphere | place... | reverse complement strand
GTAAAGCTAATAGAGCAAAAGCAGCCTATTCCTCAAGTGAGGATAGACTGCTTTTTTCTCTTATGGGGCTCTTTTTTTCACTTTTTGGCTTTCACCTCAATAATATTGAGGCTTTTGCAGTAGTCTCAAGAATGAGCGACTTTAGTTTATTTATAAAGTTAATTCGAAAAGAGCATTGAGTCCGTAAACGGCCGCCGCAAAATCGCTGCGCTCTTTGCTATTAAAAGCAATACGTACTTTGTAACTAGAGAGGAAGAACAAAACCATTATACGAATGAGCTAAAACCGTAGTCAAAAGTATATATTTCAGTTTTCAGCTAATTACCCATTCATACATGTGACTCTCTCTGTTTAGCTCACTTTTTTAAAAACTTTCCGTTAATTCAAAGTAAAACTGATTGACCAACGTCTTGCTACTCTTTACGAGCTTTAGACCATTAGGAGTTTCCTCATACTGGAGAAGATCACCTTCTACTAACCCAATGATGATTCTATTTCTCCCTTTCCCGTAGATACGAATGTAGCTGTCGTCCATTTCAACGCCTTCTGTAGCTTCAAACGCTGTATAAATTACAGTCTCTTCTTCCAAGGTATTAACAGGAGTAACGCTGTTAACTAATGCTCGGTAATAGATTTTTTTACCTTTGAAGCTCAGTAAAGCCTCTTTAAATTCACTCACATCAATAAGACGGTTTCCGAAATCTACAGCGAAATGTGCCAAACGAATCACCTCTTAGTATAATTTTTCAATATCACTATTCGACTTATCATTCGACACATTGCCCAAATTTTCCTGCTAATGTACTATTACTTTATAACTATAAAGGCGAGAAGAGGTACGCCTCGGTTCATATGCTGCCTATATGCAGCCGTGCGTGTCATTCTCGCCCGCTCTTTCATGCTTACATATTAGCACGGTAATTTCGTCATGTGGTCTTCAAGATTTCCCGAAATGTCTTCACGTAATCGTCAATTTTTATTAAAGGAGGATTCTTTATTAAACCGATCTACAAAATTGCTACATTTACATCGTACGCATTAGTAATTTTTGCAATTATCGTTTTTATAATAAAAGGAACTGATGACTTTGTTAAACTCAGCAGCTATATGGAAAAAATCGTAACTATAAACTACTCTGTCCTCATCGGCTATGCAGCTTTAGTTGCCGCTATTGCAGGGATCGCATCGCATAATACACTAAAGGATCCTAAACTAAAAAAAGAATTTATTTCTTTTTTATATACAACCGTAATGAATGTGTTAATAAACTTAGCTAATCTTTTGATTTCATTCCTCCTGACATTCAATGATGTTAATTTTATATGCCGCCTTTTGATCGGAGTATCTATCAGTTCTATAGTTGCTCTCTCTCATGCTTTTGTTAAACTTATTAACAAACTTATTTATTAGTCGGAGATATTCCCCATGTCGTGAAACACGAATGGCAGGAAGATAAGACATTTTATGAATATATGTACTGTTTCAGGATCGCTACAATCAAGACAGAGCGCAACTGATAATACCTATTAAAAATCAAAACCATCTATCCACGAGATTTATAATAATCTGATACAAACTTGAATATAGCAATTTCATAGAACAACAGACCACTCATCTCAAAGTGGTCTGTGTTTTTGCATTTAAAAATTCGCTTCTCTTTCAAAGAAGCCTATAAGCTTTAGAGTATTTGCAATCGATTCTATCCCATCCTCTAAGCGCCGGTCGATCGTGCTGTCACTTAATCCATGCCTAAAGAACAGTATTGTCTCTTTTCGACTGAATCCTTGAATATATCTGTAATCAATTGCCTTCTTAACCTCTTCATCACGTATCAATCTAAATCCGCGCATCAACATCTCAGTATAGTATTTATACTGCTGGTACACCCAGCGCTGCTTCTCGTTCAAAATAACGGCATTAGCCGTCTTATCCGCATGCAAGTCATCTTTATCTATCCGGCGGGCAGCCTCCCCATCGATGGCCACCTGTGCCAGCTCCTTCTCAAATTGCTCGTAATCACGCATCAGCATGAGCATATCTGTATATTTTTCGAGAAGGAACTTAGTGCGTTCGACTTCCTCTTTTGTTGCTTTAGCAAAGAGCTCACACTGTCCCCACACCATCGCCATTCCCCTCATTCCCCTCATTATGGTATATTGGTTATGGAACATGAGGACATGTTACAAAACGCCCCCGCAGCCCAGCCAAGGATCAGCGGAGGGCGTTTTATTATTTATTTATGACGAACACCTACCACTCCCCGCCTTTCCGGGCATACTTCCCACTGCCCAACTTCTGCGAGGCGGTAACTACTGTCTGTCCTTTATAGTCGCGAGGTTTTAATGCCTCGAGTCGTTGACGCTCTGCTTGCAGCTGCTCTTCAGTCAGAAAATATGAATCGACCCTTTTGTAATCGACCGCGCTATTCATCCGATGTACCTCCTAACATTTTTTAATCTATAAAATTGATGAGACAGATGTTAAAATAGAAACTGTGCACCATCTCTTATTTTCGAAAGAGAGGAGGTGGTCATTTTGAAACTTAAATTTGTAGTTGATATGATCAAAAAAGTAATTACTGTAGAACTTCATTTTGGTCGTAAAACAAATAATGGTTCATAATGGCCCTGTTGCTGAGGAAAATGCGAATTCCTCTGCAACGGGGCTTTGAAGTAAAATATATATAAACATAAAAAAATTGCATCCCTCTTCACTACATGTTGAGTACATACACCGCAATCATCCAGTATGTAAACAAAGACATCGATATTGCTACAGTTCCCGTGGTGATGATTGCAATGAAAAGCTTGAATCTTACTTTGTTCATAAATCCTCCTTCCCCTACTTCATACCAGTTTCCACTATAATTACTCCATCACTGGATTAGACCCAATTGTCTAAATGCCATCAGAAGTTTTTCAAATGCTGATTGTCTAATATTTGAATATGTCACCGCACATACAGGCGGGGTAATTATCTGAGAATAAACCTCCAGATCCGATACTCTCGTCCTTTTCATATAGCGTTCATACACTAAGCATCTTTCTATCGGTTCTAAGTGTTCGACCACAGCATCAATTGATTTACAAATCTGCGCTTCCTTCGGAACTGCCGGCAAGTTAAGTCGATTCAAAAAACTGAAACTCCTATATGCTTCAAATATTCTTTCAATCGTCATCTTGATTTCTCTTTGAGTCATAGCCTCACCCGCACATACGTTCTGTTTGACGGCCGCAAAGGGCCGCCAAACGTCTTCGAACCTTTGGATTGTTGGAACGCCTTAAGCCGCTCCTCCGTCTTTCATTTGCTCTGTTACACGTTTCTTATATGCGCTCCAACGAGAACTAAGCTGTCCACTTGTCATGCCCGCTTCATTTGCAATCTCGCGCCAGGTCTTATTCTCTTGCAACCGTTTCTCAAGCAGCGCAGGGAAGTCAATTGGAAGGTCATCATATGCTGGGCGATGCTGCAGGATGAACTGTTCCAGTGCTTCTTTATCAACTGATTCAGTTTCGCTACCAGCAGTAGTTTCCTCATTGCCTTCTGCCTGTTGTGACTGCTCGATATCTTCACCAGCATTCTCCGTTTGCTCTTGCTCAAACTCTACTGAGTCAGTGCTTGGAGTTGTTTCCTCACCAGATCCGCCTGTTTCTTTTGGATCCGGATTCGTGACTTCCTCACCATTGCCCTCTTTTGCAGGTTCTGGTTTAGATTGGGCATTGCCCTTTCTCCACTCGTCCCATTTGATCGCCAGCGGTGCAACCCGTGTCCGATAATCTTCGATGATTTCAGCAACCCGTCCGCTGCTCACATCGAGCTCATTAGCAATCTTCATATACGTTTCCCCGCTACGAATGCGCTGAACGTAGGCCGCGAAGTCATAAGGCAAATCCTCGTATGTCGGTGCCAGCCCAGAAACGATGAAGTCGTCAATGATGGTCTTATCTGATTCCTTCGCTTCGTGCTTAACAGGTACTTCCTCTTTCGGAACGCCTTCCAGTTCCATTTCTACCTGTTCGCCTTCTGGCTTTACCTCTGAGACGACACCCTTTTCATCCACCCGATAGTTCTTGATCGGTTTTTCCGTTCGCGCATCGATCGCGACATTATATTGAACGATCTGGCTCTCCAAAGAGAATTTAATATTCTTCTCGATCATTTTGCGAAGATGGTAGTAATCTTCTCGACTGTCCAAATCTTGTGTAACCTCGATCTGCAGAACCATCTTCCCGCCCTTCTTCATGTTTGCTCCCAGCAATGTTCCTTCTGACTCGATGTAACCCATGTTATGCAGCTCCTTTTTTAAGTTTTTGATGAAAGGCCCAGCAGAGCGCAATGGCGTCTGACGGGTCGAATAAACGATCTCTAATGTCGCCTTTTTTGAATTTCCCTTTCGGGTCGTCCCGTTGGTACAACACAGGAACCGCAATTTCGTCATAATCCAAGTCGAATAGCATTTGCATTTCTATTGCTACAGTCTCCTTGTCTGCATTCCCTTTGCCCGTCTCCCGTTTCAATTCCGTCGGTCTGACTTCTGCAATTTTGATGCCCTGATGGAGCGCTGCCAGCGTCACCATAGAGTAAGCTCCTACAAGAGCCAAGACACTGTTCGCATTCTTGAAGTGAACCGGACGTTCTAGGATGACTATTTCCGGGCGATGTTGTCCAATGAGTTGGTAAGTATCCTGGTATATTGCATCAAGAGCATTTGGCATTTTGATTTCGGTGTAGTCACGTAACCCGAAATCCTGCGGACGTCCGTTTTCCATCACCGCCCAACCCGCATAATTTGTTCCGTGGTCGATCCCCATCGTTTTCATTCGTAGTTCTTCCCTTCTGTCGTGGCAACAGGCTACGATCGATTACAAACACTTCCCCAATCGTATGCCCGTTTTCTCCAATCACCGAGTAATAAATGCTTTGTTGAAATAATGGATCAATAGGCTTCTGCTTCATGACACACCGCCTACCCGACATTCGAACTCATGAACACCTTCATTCAATTCGTCCGCATCAATTTGCGGGAATGCTGTTTCAAGCTCCTCACGAGTTGGAACCTGATAGGTCTGTTCGAAGCGCTGCTTCATGTACTCATATACGCCCCACTTACTCATGATCCAGCTCACTGAACACTCCTCCTCTATGCACCACGCTTTTGCTGCTCATTAGCTCGTGTGAGGTTTACGAATTTGTTGAATTGCTTCAGGAATACCAGCTCAACGGTACCAACAGGGCCATTCCGCTGCTTAGCGATAATAATTTCGATAATGTTCTTTTTCTCTGATTCCTTGTCGTAATAGTCATCTCGGTACAGGAACGCAACAATATCCGCATCCTGCTCGATCGAACCAGATTCACGAAGGTCGGACATCATCGGTCGCTTATCCTGTCTCTGCTCGACTCCTCGGCTCAGCTGTGAAAGAGCAATGACTGGAACGTCCAGCTCGCGAGCCAGTTGCTTTAACATCCGTGATATCTCGGATACTTCCTGCTGGCGGTTATCACCTCGACCGCGACCTGCAATAAGTTGCAGATAGTCAATGATGATCATCCCTAGTCCATGTTCCTTCTTGAGCCGCCGGCACTTGGCACGTATCTCATACACATTCAATCCCGGTGTGTCGTCTAGGAAAACGTTCGACTCGGCTAGATGTGAAATTCCATTCGTCATCTTCTCCCAGTCGCCTTCCTCGAAGTATCCTGTCCGCATTCGACTGGCATCGACCCTCGATTCTGAACATAACAACCGCTTTGCAAGCTGCTTATCGGACATTTCCAAACTGAATACTGCAACCGTCTCTTTCGTCTTGACTCCAACGTTCTGCGCGATATTAAGCGCAAACGCCGTCTTACCAACTGAAGGACGAGCTGCGACTATGATAAGATCACTCTTCTGGAAACCCGCTGTCATACGATCCAAGTCATCGAAGCCAGAAGGTAATCCCGTAATCCCGCGGTCTTCGTTCCTGTTTTCATACCGCTCTTCAGCTTCCTCGTAGACATCCATAAGTACGTCCCCTAATCGGGTGAAATCCTTCTTCGGTGCAGCCATGTCTCCCAAACGCGTGGCTGTGTCTTGCAGGCCTGCTATGATCTTGTCGGGATCGCCCGATGTCGCCGCTTGCTGTATAAGAGCCATACTTGCTTCGATGCTCTGACGAAGCAGAAACTTTTCCAACACGATACCCGCATAATGCTCTGTGTTGGCTGTAGTAGGTACGCTGCTGGCCAATCGGGTAAGATAACTAACTCCTCCAACGATCGCAGCTTCGTCATGCTCGACAAGCTTCGCAACAAGTGTCAGTACATCGATTGGGTTACCTTCAGTAGCCAGATCCATCATTCTCCGGAATATCTTCTGATGCTTCGCGGCATGGAATGAGGCTGGTGTCAGTCGTTCCTGCAGCATGTCCATCAACTGCGGATCGATCAAAACTGAGCCAAGCACTGCCTGTTCCGCAGCAATATCATTCGGTAGCTCCGCCCCAAGGATGTCGGCCAGTGAAGGGTGGTGCTGTTGATTCTGCTGGTTCATACTTTTTCACCCCGTTTTAAGATTGCCCGTACCTTTTCAAGATTGCCTCGCGGCGGCGGTGCTGCTTTCTTTCGCCACTCGTCCAACTTTTCGAAATATTCGTCCGTCTCCTGTTTCATCCGGTTCCTCTCGATCTGTTCTCCTAATCTCCCACGCAGATCCGCAATCGTTGGTGGGAACCGCTCTGTCATGATGTGACTATCAAGGTTCTGCTTCGCAACCTCAAACGGAATATCTCGAAGGTACCTTGCATGACGTTCAACGCTTTCGGCGCTAGCATCAAATGACGGGTAATTCTGCTTAATCCCTAGAAGCAATCTAGCCACTTCTGCTCTGTTCATGGCGTTCCTCCTCAGCGATGATTTTCATCAGCTCGTCAAGCTGTTGCTGCTGTTTACTGCGGTATCCATGATGTGAAGGCGGTTGGCCAAGGGCGACTGTTCCCTGCGGCGAGGGGGTAGTTATGGCCTTTTCCGCTTCCCAAGCTTCCAAGATGGCGTCTTTGTAATAGCTGAAACTATGAATCTTACCTCCGCGATCTCGGAAAATGGTTTCCATGACTCGAATGATTAGGGTAGTCGGCACTCCCAGGGCGATCATCTCGTGCATCATGGTAATGTCCAAAGCTTTAACATGGATATCTAGCTTTCCGTGAATTCGGCAAAATGCTTGCATGACTTCTTCAAATTCCGATCCCGTATTAATAGCAGCAGTATTATATATCTTTATAATATCTTTATTAGATCGGACATTTTTGTCCGGTTGATCGGACATTTCTGTCTGATCACTTCCTTTGTGATCGGACAAATTTGTCTTATCAATAGGTGGGTGATCGGACATTTCTGTCTGGTCATTTTCAAGTGATCGGACATTTTTGTCCGTCTTGCTATTGTTGAATTTCTTCGAATTTTTTACTGTAATGATCAAACCGCGTGGTGCTCTAGTGACTCGTATGTAATCATGTTCTTCTAAGGTGTCTAGCCACCTACTCACCGTCTTATCGTTGACATCGAATTTTTGAGAGATTTCAGACAACCTCATAGGCTTGTTTCCGAGCACTATGCCCCAGACAATTCCGTCCTTTTCGACTTCCTTGGTCGTGGAGCTGATGCACCATAAAAATAGCCATATCGCTGTCCCTATTTGTTTGTAATGTCTTGGCTCCAGCAGTCCAGAGTATGTCGGAAAAGAGAAACTCTTGTTGGGCATCGACTCCCCCCTAATCTATTGCGCGTTCTCTCCTAGTTTTTTCTTGCCATGCCTTCTCGAAAGTACATTTCTTGGCCGAGATTTCGTAATATCTTCGACCAAGAACAAATGATACAAATTTATCAGTGCTGCGTTCGTAATACATGCCGTTCAGTGTCTGCTCCGGTTCAAAATCTGAAAACAAATCCATCTGAACTAAGCTCAAGTGAATCTCCCCCTGTCATCACGAAGGTAAATGAATGGGTACTTAGCACTGAGAACCGTCCATCCCGGATATCCCCTTTCAAAGTACGCCCGCACCTCACGTTTGAAGGCCTCTGGATCTGAATCTTTCAACTTCCATATCCTTTGACCAATTGAGCTCTTCATATGGATTCCAGTCAGTTCATCCATGCGAATCACCTACCGTTTAGCAATCATGACTTGTTTGCCAGTCAGCGCCTGAATCTCGCTTTTGAACAGCTCCTCGTCGCTGTTGTTGTCCGACAAGTGAAGCAACCATATTTCCTGAACGCGGCGCATATCATTCGCCCGAATAAATTCTTTTACATTCTCTAGGCTGAAATGCGACCTAAGCAGTCTGTTTTTCATGACTGCCGGCACACGTCCAGCAGCGATGTTCTCGCGCAATATCTTGATGGAGTAATTGCACTCAATCATGATGTGGGTCAGACCCGCGAACCGGTAACGAATGTAATAGGTATCAGTTGCGAACAGTAGCTTGTCCCCCGATCGATTCGCTAGGATAAATCCTAGGGGCTCTGCTGCGTCGTGTTCGACCTCAAACGGGAGAATAGTCCAAGTACCGATGGTAAATTGCTGAAGGGCTACCACAGGCTTAATTCGGTGCCCTGAGAGCCCCAGAGCCTCCATTGTCCCCTGCCCGGTATAAACAGTGATTCCTGCCTTCATCAGATCCTTGATAGACTTGCTATGGTCGCCGTGATCATGCGAGACCAGGCAACCAGCAATATCCGATAGCCTAAACTCCAGCGCTCGTTGAATATCTTTGAACCGGATTCCAGCTTCCAACAGGAGGGACGTATGCCCATCGGTTACCCGATAGGCGTTGCCCGCGCTGCTGGAGCCAAGCGGAAGAATGTCGATCATTAGAAGCCAGGCCCCTCTTCAAAGCTGATGACACCCTGTTCCTGTTCTTGTGATTCAATCTCTGTTCTATTCTCATCGTGTTGTTCTCCCAGCGTAGGCTCCTCAGAAACTTCAACAGGGTCAACGTCAATGATCTCACCATTAGCCCTCTCTGCGATCTCTTGTTGTACGGCAGTATAGGATTCATCTGTTGTATCTGTATAAACCATCTCGACAAACGCGTTACCGAAGTCTTTAGGTATCTTCTTTACAATGTTATTCCGCATTTTTCTAATGATCATGGACTCTCTACTTTGCGGTTCTGTCCACGCTGGGCTAATGTATTGCTGCAAGTCCGGATCGTCCAAAGCGGCAAGACCGAGCTGCTTCGCCTTATTAAGTATCTCAGCTTTCTTTGCAGCGATCTGTTTCTTCTGATCCGCCGTTGCCTTGAATCGGTCAGCACATAAACCAAAGGTCTCGTTCATCAAGTTGTTATTCATATGAGCTATGAGGTTTCGGATAACGTCATCACGTTCTGCAATATAAAACTCAACCGTACCGTCCTTCTTCATAATTGGATATACGACCCGAACAACATCGCCTTTACCTGTCGGCCTCCATTTCGGGGGAATGACGTCAAATCCGGTATAAACGGGATAATCAAATTCATCCCCTTCGCGTACAAGCCAATACTGCCCAACTTTCTTAACATCTCTACCAAATCGAGCGAGAATAGCGTCATTCCCGTCTCCTTCGATCCCCATCTCCACTTGCTTTTTCCAAATCGTTACGTCCTTCCCGTTCTCCTTCTTTTTCACACTGACATTCCGAATTTGGAAAAATACTTCCCGTGGGCTCGCCGCAGCATTGAGCTTAAGCGAAGCCACTTGGATTAGGGTTTGCGTGATGTTGCTCTTATCTAGTTGATCATCGTTCCAACTGATGCCCTTTGTATCAAGAGCGTTATTTATAGACGAAATTGCATTCAGGACACAGGATTTCGAGTATTGATCCATTTCAATACCGTTACCTGTAAGCTGTCGCTCGATCATCGGGAAGTAGTTATCATTTACCTTGGTAAGTACCGTTGAAAAATCACTCAATTAAATCGCCTCCTGCATCTTGTTATGTTGTGTCCCCACTCGAAGTTGTTTGTCCGCTTCAGACACGACCAGGCGGATTACCTGCGCGTCCGTGTCAATCAGCTTCGTAACGGCTTCTGCGTTATCAACGAAGATCGGTGCAGTGAAACCGTAATGCTGACCTAATGTGTTGATGATGTCTAGGCCGACATTGATCCGCGCCGCGTTGTTCAGTCCACCGTCATATGGCACACCGCGGAATGTAGTCACACAAACTTCCTTTAGGCCGCCGTTGATCTGCTGGTCGAACAGCTTGAACCGTGCATATTTGAACTTTGAATTGATCTTCTTTTCAAGCATGCTGACCTTTGTCCGAACGAACTCCTCCGTCAGGAAGAGTTCTTGCTCAAGTTGCTCATATTCGGACGCAAGCGTCTTTTCCTGCTTCTCTAGTTCGATAATGCGTTGATCGATTGCTCTTGCTTGGCCAATCTTGGCTTTCTCTGCCTCGAGTGATTCGAGTTCCTTTCGAAGCCCAGCAAGTTGTTCACGAACTGCACCCGCTGCAGCAACGGTCGATGAACGAAGCTCCTCAATTTCTTGTCGTAAGTTCCCCGCCTCAGACTTCAACTGCTGATATCGCGAATCAGCTGCCGGATCTTGCATGCTGGCACGTAGGGCAGTTAATTCTTCTTCAGCAGCGGCGAGCGCTTCTTGCTTTGCTGATAACGCCTGATGGTTCTCTTCAACTGCAACAGTGAACCGATCTACTTCATCCTGCAGACGCTTGACTTCAGCTGCTGCTGCTTTACCTTCGGTTGAGATTTGTTCCAGGCGTCGTGCTTTAGCAACATTGAAATCAGTCAATTCCTTATCTCTAGCCGCTTGAACCTGATCTTCCGGAAGAGATTGCCCGCAAGTTGGGCAGTTATCATTATGATGATGATCAATCAGTTGTTGACTACTCACTTCAGACCATTTCTCACGTAGGCGTTTCGCTTCTTCCTCACGCCCCTGCGCTCTCCGTTTATTCGTTTCTATGTGGTGCTGACCATCATCGATGCGGCGGCGAATTTGATCAACTTCCCGATATAGTAAATCAACTTCTTCACGCTTCCGTGAGAGGCGCCCTAATGTCTCCTGCTGCAGTTCGTTCTTGATTCCGATCATGTCAGTTTCAATTTCCCGCAGCCGCTTCTCCTTAACCGCGATTTCACCACCAGATTGTATTCGTGACATTTCATCTTCTTTCACTACGATACGTCTACGAACTGTTTGGATGTCCTCTATCAACAGTTCCTCGTCAAGTTCGGAGATGTTCGGCGCGCTGCGGCGTGCCTCATCGATGCGAACCGGAATTTTCTCCAATTCCTTATTTATGTCTGCCCGTCGTGCGGCGATTACCTTGCGGTGATCCTCAATACTGCGGCCTGACAGGATGGAAGGAAGCTTCTCCAACGCCTTGTTACTGAAAATGACTTCTTCATCCGTGATGTCACCGCAGACTTCGAGGAGAATGCGACGGCGCTGCTCCCATTTCAACTGTTCGTTGAAGAATTGCGGATTGGTCAGGAGTTTAAAGACATCCTCTTTGATGACCGTATCAACCGCCGCGGAGTATTCGCCTTGCTTCACTGGCACGCCATCCACAAAGTAAGATGTCGTGTGCCCTGTAAACTCGGACAAAGCAGCTCCTCTCTTCTTCGTCCATTTCTCGGCGAACACACGCCGGAAAACCTTCCGCCGTCCGTCAAGACTGAGCACCACTTCTACTTCATGGTCAAGACCGTGCTGACGGACGTTACCAGCTTCGTCAAGCTCCTTGATTTCGAAATCGGTACGGTTAGTGCTATCCTTTCCGAACAAGCCCCACATGAAAGCATCAAAAATCGTCGTTTTACCTGTACCGTTGTCGCCAAATGCATCAACATTCCCACCGTCAGCTACTAATGCAAAGTCGCGGAAACCCTTGAAGTTACGAGCAGTCAATCGCTCCAATTTAATCTGTTTCATGCAATCTCCTCCTTGCGGTTATTTTTCCGATACTCACGAATGGCAAGTTCGATTTCTTCCAGTTGCTCATCGTCGGCATGCAGTTCAACCGTTCCTGATTGCCCCCTGATTGATAAAGTCGTAGGTGAATATCTGAGCTTTGGCTGGATCACAACCTCGATCCGTTCTCGTGTGATATCCAGAGACATTGCTGCGCCCATAGTCATCCTCCTTGTGCATGTCAAGCCACCCGTGGTAGAATGGCCGTAATATTTGTTTTTCAATGAATTGGAATGACCCGCAGCCACGGGTCATTTCTTTTTTTTAGGCTTTCTGTTGACTCTCTTAACACTCGGTACAGTAGGAATGAAGTCCTCTTCTTTGGGCGGATCTTCTGAGACACGAACTATCTCACCGTTAGCGTCCCGCCTCACCCAGAGCAACTCTTGCATCCAAGGTCTGGCCAATCTATCACCTACTCTCTTATGTATTGATGCGACTCGGCCGCATCTCTCGACGCCAGTCAGAGGAAAGAGAAAAGACTGTCCGACGCCGAGAGACAAAGCCGAAGCTTTGTCATTTCTATTTAGTTTTGAGAAGCTCGCACTCTTTGAAGAAAGCTTGTTTTATATCAAGTGGAAGCTCCCCAATTACCTCATTGAACAAAAGCCACCTAGCGTAAGCTGTTTCGGCCTGAACACGTGCTGACTGAAACTTTTCTGTAGGCGTAGTAGTCACATCCATGTTGATAAAATATCGAGCACTCAATGAATACTCTTCCGTAACTTGCAAATAGCGCACAGCCAGTGCAGCCGTGAATTGTTTAATATCCTCTTCGTTCACGCTGCTCCCTCCTTGCGTTTCTGTTTTTCAGAGGTTACAATAGACAGCACGAGACACTTCAACCAAGTTCTCAACGACGTCCGGCCTGCCTGCCGGGCGTTTTTTATTTCTTCTTCTGCAAATTCAATCATCATGTTCAGGTATGCCTCAGCGTTCTCCATCTTCCCCGGATGAATCTTTTCTGGATTCTCCTGAATCACCTTCAGATTGTGCTTCGCTGCTTTTCCAGCTTCAATTGCTTGTACTACAAGAATTTTTCTATCCATACATCTCCCTCATTTCGTATATTTTTTTGCTTTCAACTCAGCACGGTGCTCCTTCCAAACCCCCAACCAACTAAATGCATATTCCTTACACAGAACTGCAACTAGATGGGTCAGAGCGGTTATGGCTTCTACAGATTCCATAATCAGAATCTTGATCTGTAGCCGATCAGCTTCTGTTATTTGATCTCGTGTCTTGCTTATTGGAGCAGAGCCAGACACCGCTATGACCTCTTTGATTTCCTCAATGCTCTTCCAAAGTACACTTGCTCTATGTAAGTCGACTCCATTCAACCAAGGGGAACTTGCTCCCCCAGTTGCTTCATCTTGAACAGCGAGATATAACCGAGGATCATCAAATGTACTTGCGGCTTTTTGAAGCACTTCATCGTTCGGTCTTCTCTTCCCTGATTCATATTTAGCTAGCGCTGTTCTATCAATCGGGAGTTGTTCCGCAAACTCTTGTTGAGTCATCCCCTTCTCTTTCCGGAATTCGTGAATCACTTCGCCAATACTCAAAATTGTCTCACCTCCTTCTGTCCAAAATCAGCCTTTTGATTGGCCAATTAGGTCACATTTCATATAGTGAAATGGACAATTTGGCACATGTGTAGCATTGTTTTGTGACAACTAGAAGGAATACAATTAAGTCATAAGCAAGCCCCATCGCATCCCCTCACCCGCTGGCGCTGGATCCGCACCAGCGGTTTTCTTCTATCTTCGTTAAGGCCTTCCTTACATCCCGATTCAGTGAACGCCATTCCCTTTGAGAGATTGACTCAGGATTTTTTGCATGTCCCTTATGTAATGTGAAATTTAATGCCGTTTCAACGTCCATTCCTTGAATCTTCACACGAGCGACCGTCATCGTTATGCAAGCTGCTCGGGACGACTTCCGAAGCCAACGGAATCTCATGAGGCACCTTTCCGTTCTTTGAGGTACTGGACGAATTCACTCCAGATAACTCTTTGTTGTCTCGGCCCTCCAAGTGTGAAAACTGGGCATCCCGGTTCAGCCAAAATATCGTACATTGACTCTTTTCCTATCTTTAAGCGACTCATAAGCTGAGGAATCGTCAGTACCTCCTCGACTGGTCTAACATCTTTCGTCGTTTCTATTTCTGCCTTTTGCTTTGAAAGAGCATCAATAAAGCTAAGTGCCTTTGCGAATGTCTCTTTCATGCTTTCTAGCTCATAGGCTGGAATGCTCATCGGTTTTGTACCTCCTCCTTGTCACTTATTCCCTCCCGATTCTGCTAAAATGAGATTGTCCAGATCACATTTTGTAGAGAGGAGGATAAAGAATATGGAAAAACTAGGTCTTGATGCTGAAAGTTTGTTTTTATTAGGTGTAGCAGAACAAGTTGTAAGCTCAGGCGATCTTGTGCATGAAGTGTTTGAAGATAAAGAAATAATGGATAATCTTGAATACCTTAAACCAGCAATTATAGTAGCCCGAGAAGAAGCGATTATTAAAGCTGTTGCATTAATGATTGAAGAGAACAATAATGAGCTTCTAAAACAGCTAAAAGCTGCTGGCGTTCTTCAGGATCAGTAACTCTTTTTTCGATACGACATTTGCGAATTTGGATTAACTGCAATTCATGTTCTATTAAAGCCGTCGTTACCGCGGCGGCTTTCCCCTTCAAGCCCAAACCGCATATTTTGCAGAAGTTATCTTCCACTTCGATCTCGCTGTTCTGACAACGGGGGCAGACATTCAACATCGTTTCACCTCCTAGAATCTAATCAACACGTACCGTGTCTTCAGTTCGCCGTGAAAACACGCATCGAGAATCCATCCGGCAGCCAAGAGTTGATTTACTTCGGCTGCGTCGAACGTCTCGTGTACTGCCTTCACTTCGCAAAGTTGATGTTCCAATTAGCTAACCTCCTTGGGTTTATTATTATGTAACTTTTTGTTGCCTGTTTGATCAAAAAAAAGTGTCCAATTGATGTTCAATACTTTACTAATCTGTTGGGCAGCTTTTACGCTTGGATTCCGTTGACCGCTTTCAATCATTCCATAATACTGACGCGTTATTCCCGACTTTTCAGCGATTTCTTCCTGACTTTTATCTAAGGATTCTCGAATAGATATCAACCATTCTCTAACCATTTAATCACCCCCGTTAACAGCAACTATTTGTTACTCCATACCTTTATTATATGCAACTATTTGTTACTGTCAATAGTCAATGCAACAATTAGTTACTTTTATTTAACGAAACAATTTGTTGCGCTATAATAACTATAAATCACATTAGGAGGGACTCACTTTGCTCGCACAGCGATTGCTTTACCAAAGACAAGAAAAAAAGAAAACACAAGCTGAAATGGCGAGCTTATTAGGAATTACTCGACAGGCGTATGGCTACTATGAAAAAGGCGAGCGTGAGCCTGATAATGAATCCTTAAATAAACTGGCGGATTTCTTTGGCGTTACCACAGATTATTTACTGGGCAGAACTGATATTCCAACTCCTATTACCGACAAGCAGCCATTAAATCTGGATGACGAAGATTTTGAAGCTTTCATAAACGATCCTCAGCACGGAATTTTCTTTAAGGAGTATCTTGAAGCACCCGAAGAGAGGAAAAAAGAGCTTATGCAATTCTGGCGCATTATCAAAGAAGCTGAAAAAGGCCGGAAGCTAGGAGATCGTCAAGGAGAGTAAAGAGAGAAGGGGACTAACTGATGTTTGTCATATTTGCTCTATTTGGGCTAGTTGGTTTCACCGTTTATTTGGTGCTGGGGGTTGCATCCGCCCAAGGGAAAAATGGCAAGGCAAAAAAGCAATTCGCGGTATCGGCCATGTGCTTAGTATTGTGTGCCATTGGATTGTACGAAATAGGTTCTAAGCCCAGCGAAACCCAAGAGGCCAGCGCGGTCGAGGAGTCCAACACTGCTCCTACGGACAACATCTCAGAAAACACTCTTGGAATGACTTCTCAACAATTCGTAGATAGTTTTAATAATGAGTCCAAAAATCTCGGCTTGGATATGCATATCAAACAGCTAAGGATTCAAAAGGGAGAAGCTGATGTTGATGTATTCAATCACCAACTTACAGACAGAGTTGGGGTAATGGGTGCGGTAAACAAAAGTGATGATACACTTTCATTTGCTGAAATATTATTAGTTCCTGACGGAACAGATCAATCGCTAGTTGATGTATCAAACGCCATGGGGATTTTAATAAAGGTGACAAACGCTGATTTGCCGTTTGAAGAAGTAAAAAAAATCACCACTGATTCTCTAAATGCTGTAACAGAAGCCGTTGTACGAAAAACAATCGTAAAGAATGGAATTGAATATAAGTTTATGAAAGCTGCAAATGGCTTTGCCTTTCGTGCAAGTGTATCTAAATAGCCAGTTTCCAGTTTATATCCTGTAGCCCGTTTTGGGCTTTTATTTTCACCCTAAATGCGAACATACATTCTATATCGGGGGCATTCATCATGTTTGAACATTATCAAATGACCAGAATCGAAGAGTTTACAGAGAGACTATACAAACGAATCGGTATTTCAAATACATATGAGCTCACGATCGAGGAGATAGCAAACCGACTGAATATCTGGATCTACTACACTCCTATGAGAAGCAAAGCTCTCGAAGTGCGCCCTGGAATGTTCTCAATGAATATTGATTCACGATTACTTCCACGTGAACAATGGGTTGAATTCCTGCATGAACTATGTCATTTACTCCGGCATGCTGGCAATCAAACCATAATGCCCGAAGAGTTTACTCAAGCCCAAGAAGCTGAAGCAGATGCCTTCGCTATATATGCTGCAATGCCTATTTCAATGATTAAGACTATGGCTCTTCCAGAACGATGCTGCGATGCTGCAGCATGCTTGTCGGAGGAATTCCGTGTTCCAATAGAGATGGCACAACAACGCCTCGAACAAATTCGAAGACGTGTATATGCCGGCAGATTCTTCGCTTCCGTAGAAAAACAACTTGATTCGAAAGGTGTCATTCAGCATGCGTATTAGTGCCTACTACGATTACTACACGGATCAGATCCGACCATTGAAATTAATTGTCCGCCCGGATCCCGAAGAACTTGATTGGACTCAAACTCTCTACATACCTGTGGATGGGCCATTCGAACGGCTGGAACCTGAGGATTATGGGGATATGTTGTGTGTATCTGTATTACTATCCGATCTGACATTGGGGATAAGTAGCGGACAGATTGGGGTCAGTTTGCCGTCAATCGCTGCTCGTCATAGTACAGATGCAGAAATCTTTATTCTTCTTATGGATGATGTAGAAGAAGTATTGCAAATGAGTCTATAGAAAGGAAACAAGTGACCAATGAGAGGACATGTAGCGAAAAAAGGTAACAAATATTATATTGTCGTAGACTCGGAGAAAGACGAAGTAACTGGTAAGAGGAAACAAAAGTGGTTGTCAGGATACGACAAAAAAAGAGAGGCTGAAAGAGCTCTCCCTACTATTCTGGCTCAACTCATGAACGGTACTTATGTAGAACCAACTAAGAAAACTTTCGGTGAAATAATGGAGAAACGTCTTCAGGAGAAGAAGACGACTGTAAAACATGGTACGTGGAAATCTTATAAATGGCTCGTGGACGATCATATCGTTCCGAATTTAGGGCGTATTCAACTAATTAAGCTTAAACCCGAGCATCTTCATAAGTTCTATCATGAAACCCTTTTGAAAAAAGCAAAACTGTCGGTTGGGAGCATTAAGAAGGCACACGTCTTAATTATGGACGCTTTAGATCGTGCTGTAGCCTGGGGCGAGCTTAGTCGTAATGTTGCTGAAACCGTTGAATTACCACAAGGCAAAAAGACTAAGTTTGAGGTATGGAATGAGCAGCAATTAAGTATATTTCTTGAGCATGCTAAAGAAGACCAATATTACATGGCCTTCGAGCTTGCAGTTTCTACTGGTATGCGTCAAAGTGAAATACTTGCATTGCGTCGAGTAGACGTTGATTTGCGAACAAAAACAGCATCTATCCGTCAGGCCTATACTGTTGCTGAAGAAGGACACGACTTCGATGATACCAAGAGTGACAGTAGTGAGCGATCAATTGCACTCTTTGCTAATACAGTTAGACTACTTGAGGAGCATTTAAGTAAACAAGAACGAGAACGTAATAGAAGCAAGCTATACAAGGATACAGGATTGGTGATCCAGACGAGTGTTGGCACCCCGCTAAGCCCGAGAAATTTGATGAGGCACTATTATCGACTCATTAAAGAGATTCAGACCAAACATCCCGAATTCCCAAAAATTCGATTTCATGATCTTCGGCATACTCATGCCACACTATTACTCAAGGCAGGAATACATCCGAAAATTGTTCAGGAACGACTTGGCCATTCTTCAATCAATGTTACCTTGGACACATACTCGCATGTACTACCAAACCTTCAAGAAGCCGTACTTAAAAATATTGGTGATTCTATTTTAGGCAATGCTTATCAACCTATAGAAAAGAGTGAAAATTTCACTTTACTAGACTAAAGGTTAGAAAAATGTTAGAAGTCAGCCCTAAAAAGGGGAAAAGCGCGGCCTCCGATTGCTCGGAAACCGCGCCGTTATCGACATTACATGGTGCTGGAGAAGGGAATTGAACCCCCGACCCACGCATTACGAATGCGTTGCTCTACCCCTGAGCTACACCAGCAAATGTTGTTGACACCAAATATTATAGAGAAGTCAAATTATTGTTTCAACACTAAAATAAATTTACCTATATTTACTCTATGGTGCTGTAGAGGTATTCTAGAACGATATTCCTTCCCTTCATGCAGCACCATCTTCTATTTTCCGCATCAAATCGAAACGTCTACAATTGGCTCTCTGCTAAAAGCGAATTGACCAACTTCTCCAACGCTTCTTGATCCTGTTCATTGAAGCGATCCGTAATCGGGCTATCGATATCCAGTACCCCGATGAGCTTGCCTTCCTTTATCAGTGGGACAACAATTTCGGAGCGTGACGCTGCATCACAGGCAATATGTCCGGGAAATGCATGAACATCCGGCACAATCACTGTACGCTGCTCCTTCGCCGCCGTTCCGCACACGCCGCGGCCAAGCGGAATTCTTACACATGCAGGCAGTCCTTGGAACGGCCCGAGCACAAGCTCCCCTTTCTCCTCATCCATCAAGTAAAATCCAGCCCAGTTAATGTCCTTAAGCCCATGCCACAATAGCGCAGCTGCATTGGACAAATTCGCAATGAAATTCGGCTCACCTGCGATTAATGCGGACAGCTGTCCATTGATAATCGGATAATCCTTGGCTCTATCACCAGTATATAGTGTCGGTGTGAACATCTGTACCGCCTCCCTCAGTCCTATTTGAATGTATCATACCATAGTGGAATGAATTCCGTGTATGATGCAGTTAGAAAATAACGTAGCTTTCGTTTCAAAGCTCTCGATATAATGTAAGAAAAGGGTAACGGAACAAATGCCGATAAGGAGGCAATCTGATGAGAACGAACACCTTTCAATTTATAGATGAAGAACAAGTACGAATTCATGTCTATCACTGGATGCCCGAGGACACAGTTGAGGTTCGAGGCGTGGTACAAATCGCTCATGGGATGACCGAAACAGCGATTCGCTATGAGCGCTTTGCCGAAGAGCTTACGGCTGCCGGTTATATCGTATACGCCAATGATCATCGCGGTCATGGCCTTACAGCAGCAACAGAGCAAGACTTGGGCTATGTTGGCGAGGACGGATTCACGTGGATGGTGCGCAATATGGCGCAGCTCACCAAGATGATTCGAGAGCAGAATGGCGATATTCCACTGTTTCTGTTCGCTCATAGCATGGGCTCTTTCCTCGCTCAGCAATATATAACAGAACATGCGAACCTGATAGACGGCGTCATCCTATGCGGAAGCAATGGCCCTCGCGGTTCTGAGCTGCTAGCAGGTGTCGGTGTTACGAAGTTGATCGCTTCCATGAAGGGATCTCGCCATCGCAGTACCTTCATCGATAAGATGGCGTTCGGCAGCTTCAATCGCAAATTCAAGCCAGCACGCACACAGGTAGACTGGTTAAGCCGCGATCCGAAGGAAGTCGATAAGTATGTTGCAGATCCTTACTGTGGATTTCTAAGCACGGTCGGATTCTATCGCGACTTCTTCAAGCTGCTTCGCAATATCCATCGTCCCGAGGTCATGAACCGCATTCCGAAGCAGCTGCCTGTGCTGCTTATTGCAGGCGATAAAGATCCGGTAGGCAACTACGGCAAGGGTGTCCGCAAGCTGGCGGATCTATATGGTCAACTTGGTCTGGAACAAGTCGAATGCAAGCTCTATGTGGGTGCGCGCCATGAGCTGCTCAATGAAACGAACCGCGACGAGATCACCGCGGATTGCCTGACATGGCTAACGAAGCAAACAAAGGAAGCCTCTAAGCTTGTCAATAAATAAAGGTTCAACAGTCCGTCATTTGTGCCTGCTGTCTGGACGGGCGTATAATAGTCATGAGTGAATGATCAATGATCTAGTTCCAATGGAGATGGAGGGATACTTACACATGTCTCGCTTGTTTGAACCGATAACAATCGGAGGAGTTACAATCCCGAACCGGATTGCTATGTCTCCGATGTGCATGTATGCATGTGATGATGAAGATGGCAAAGTAACGGAATGGCACTTGGTCCATTATGCCTCTCGTGCAGTTGGGCAAGTCGGGCTTATTATCGTGGAAGCGACTGCCGTCACACCAGAAGGTCGTATCAGTGCTCGTGATTTAGGAATTTGGAGCGACGATCAGATTGCGGGCCTGCGCAAGCTTACTGATCTGGTGCATTCCCATGGGAGCAAGATCGCAATCCAGCTTGCCCATGCAGGCCGCAAGGCTACCGTTCCAGGCGCAATTGCTCCATCGGCAATTGCATTTAGTGAAGATTACGCAGTGCCTGAAGAAATGTCGCAGGAGCAGATTCGCCGGACGGTGAAGGCATTCGCAGAAGCCGCTCGCAGAGCGAAGGAAGCAGGCTTCGATATCGTAGAAATCCATGGTGCTCATGGCTACCTGATCAATGAATTCCTCTCCCCGCTTACGAACCAGCGCATGGACATGTATGGCGGAAGCACAGAAGGAAGATACCGCTTCTTAAGCGATGTAATCGATGCAGTGCGCCTTAATTGGGAAGGCCCCATGTTCGTGCGTATTTCGGCCAATGAGTATGCAGATGGAGGCAACTCTCTGGAAGCTTATATCGACTATGCACGCCGCATGAAGGATCAAGGCGTCAGCCTCGTTGATTGCAGTTCCGGCGCGGTTGTACCGCATCCAATCGATGTATTCCCTGGCTACCAAGTGCCTTATGCTCATGCCATTCGTCAGTCGGCTGGCATAGCTACGGGAGCAGTCGGCCTTATTACCGAGCCAGCACTTGCAGAAGAGATCGTCCGTAATGACCGTGCGGATCTCGTCCTTCTCGGGCGCGAACTGCTGCGCGATCCATACTGGCCGCTGCGGGCTGCACGAGCACTTCGTGCTGAACTGCCTAAGCCGAAATCTTACGAACGCGCTTGGTAAGCTGCAAGATAGCATAGATAGTGCCCCGATATACATGAGGTGGCATTTTCTAACTCAGTCTGCTGCCTTCTTCATGAAGCAAGCATAAGCAATCGTTGTTACTATGGATAGAAAATATACTCAGTTACGAAGAGGGCATTATTCATGGATGCTCTCTTTATTTATCTTCAGATACAACAGCGAAACCGACATGTTCAACATTTTGTGATACCGATAACTTTTTTTCGCCGAAAATCGCGTTTTCCTATTGAATATCCGATTATATCCATCTAGTATAAGGATAAGTTTTATCTGTATTGCCATATTTACGTATTTGTGTGTTCTCCAACACCCACCACATGCATTCATCTAGAGGAGGATGGAAGATGGACAGAAGCGGCGTTCCTGAACCGAATATCGTGTTCGAGCCAAAGCATTACATTTGCCACCGCGCAGCAGAACCGTTACAGCTTGATGGACGATTGGACAAGCCTTTTTGGGCGGATGCCCCGTGGACAGACGACTTTGTCGATATTGAGGGAGATTTGAAGCCACGGCCGTTCAAGCGCACACGGGTTAAAATGCTATGGGATGACGAGTATTTATACTTCGGTGCCGAAATGGAAGAAGATCAGATATGGGCGACATTGACGGAGCGGGATTCCGTCATTTTCTACGATAATGATTTCGAGATTTTCATTGATCCCGACGGCGACACGCATAACTACTATGAGTTCGAAATGAACGCCTTCAACACGATATGGGACTTGCTGCTGCCGAAGCCATACCGTGATGGCGGTCCGCCTATTAATTCCTGGGATATTCGTGGCATTCGTACTGCCGTTCATATTGATGGCGAAGTGAACAATCCGAATGCAGACAACAAGGGTTGGAGCATTGAAGTGGCCATGCCTTGGAGCGCGCTGAAGGAATGTACGCCAGAGGGACGCTTGCCGCGTCATGAGGAGTATTGGCGCATTAACTTCTCCCGTGTCGAGTGGCGTGCTGAAGTGCAGAACGGAAAGTACGTGAAGACAATCAATCCGGATACGAACGACCCTTATCCAGAGTATAACTGGGTATGGAGCCCGCAAGGCATTATTAATATGCATTATCCAGAGCTATGGGGCTTCGTCGTCTTCGCCGAGGCGAATCAGCCAGAACCCATCTTCCAACTTACGCAAGATGAGCTGATCAAGTGGGAGCTGCGCAAGCTCTATTACCGCCAGCGTCAGCATTATGCAGCGCATGGACATTATGCATCCACCTTGTCGGTGTTAACGAACGAAGAGGTGTGCAGCATTGAACCTGTCATTGAGACAACAAGCCGAACCTTCCTCATGTCTGCCAAGTCACAGGACGGACTGCAGTGGATTCGCATTCAGGAAGATGGGAAGGTGTGGCGCGAATAGGTTTGCTGCTGCAGCATGCTGCAGCATGCTGCAGCATGCATGCTCAAAGCCTTCGACACATCCGTTCTCTGCATTTCTTGTAGTTATCGGTAACGTAACCAGTAACCAGTAACCAGTAACCAGTAACCAGTAACCAGTAACCGATGTTCCAATGACCAAGTTCGACCGGACTAACAATCATACATGAACCATCACTGCATCACAGACATTCCACACACGGAGTTGATGAACAAGATGACGAGTACAACTGGCTACGCAGATAGCACATTCCTTCAACAGATCGAAGATAAGTTTCATTATAAACAAGAATTAGCCAAGCACCGTTCAGAAGAGCTATTCGGTGTATTCAATCATGAACTGACCGGGGAAGAACGTTCACTCTTGAAATACTTGTACGCCTACATGCCAATTCACGACTTGGCTGACTATAACGGGGATTTCTTCCTAGCTCATGTGCGCCGCACTCTAGCAACACGTCAGGCACTTCCTTGGGGAAAAGACATTCCAGATTACATCTTCATGAACTTTGTCCTCCCCTACCGGGTCAACAATGAGAATATCGACGATAACCGCGAAGTAATTTATCACGAGCTCGTTGATCGCGTGAAGGATAAATCCATGGTTGATGCGATTTTGGAAACGAACTATTGGTGTCATGAGAAAGCAACCTATGTCGGCACGAATCAGCGTACCGTATCTCCACTGACCCTGATGCGTACGGCTCTAGGCCGCTGCGGGGAACAATCGACACTAGCCGTCGCCGCACTGCGCAGTGTCGGCATTCCGGCGCGCCAATGCTACACGCCGCGCTGGGCGCATTGTGATTCGAACCACGCATGGGTGGAAGCTTGGGCTGATGGCACATGGTACTTCCTCGGTGCATGTGAGCCGGAGGGACGCCTGAACGAAGGCTGGTTCAAGGCTCCTTCACGCCGCGCCATGCTTGTGCATACGCGCGTTCCTGCTGATTATAACGGACCCGAGGAAACGTGTTCCAGCCACCCTTGGTATACCGAGATCAACCTGCTCGGCAATTATGCGCCGCGCAAAACCATTACAATACAAGTCGTGAACGAGCAAGGAGAAGCAACATCGGCCGAAGTTCATTTCCAAATGTACAATTTCGCTGAATTCTACTCTGTTACGACATTGCCAACCGGTGCGGATGGACAAGTAGCATTCACAACTGGATATGGCGACCTGCTCATCCACGTACGCAACGAGCAAGGATACGGATTCCGCCATATTTCGGTCGGAGATGCGGATACATTCACCGTAACGCTCCAGTCTGAGCCATCGGAGCACGAGGTATTAGAATTCAATATGGTGCCGCCGCCAGAGATTCCAGACAAGAGTGAAGATCGGATGACAGACGAGGAACGTCAGGCGAACGATAACCGTGTCCAGCACGGTACAGCAACACGTGCCGCATACGAAGCTACATTTATGAATGAAGAACAGGCTGGGGAATTGGCGCGCAAGCTCTCCCTGCCTGCAGATCGTGTATGGACGGTACTACGTCATGCACGTGGGAACAGTCATGAAATAGCGTCTTTCCTCGAATCCTGCACACCGGAACATGGCGAATGGCCGCTCCGACTGCTCGAATCGCTGCACGAGAAAGATACACAAGACACGATGATTGAGACACTGCGCGATCATTTGGAGGGTGCTCTTCCCTATTTGCATCAGGTGAAGGATGAGGAACTATTCGCAACCTATGTGCTCTGTCCGCGTGCCTATTATGAAATGATCAAGCCTTATCGCGCATTCTTCCAAGCCAATCTAACGGCTGAGGAGAAGGCAGCCTATACAGTCAATCCGCAGCAGCTGGCTGACCGCTTGGCCAATGACATTACACTTGAAGGCCGTATCGATCGCTACAATGGCATGATTACGCCAGTCGGCGCATTCCAATTGAAGCTGGCTGACCGTGTAAGCCGGGATGTATGCTTCGTGGCGATCGCGCGCAGCATCGGAATCCCAGCGCGACTTGAGCCGCTGAATACACGTCCGCAATTCTGGATGGATGGCGCGTGGCAAGATGCTCTGTTCCATCAGGATGCCGTCGAGACGCCTGTGGAAGCTGACGCTACTGGTTCTGTCGTATTTACACGAGGAGAAGGAGATCAAGAAGCTGCCTATTACTTGAATTTCACCATTTCTCGATTCGAGAAGGGTAATTACCGTACCTTGACCTTCCCATTTGGGGAAAAAGATATGTACGACAAGCCTTACGAGGTGCTGAGCGGCGACTATCGAATGACAACGGGAACTCGCCTTAGCGACGGAACGGTGCTAGTTCGCCAAACCTTCTTCTCGGTGCAAGACGGGACAACAACATCGGTGCCTATCGTGTTCCGTAAGGAAGAGATTCATGTTCCGGTACTCGGTACAGTGACGGCCAATCAGTGGGAACTCATGACCGCGAAGGCGGATCTCAATATTCCCGAGCAAGGAATCGTCCTTGCATGGCTCGATCCAGAACGGGAGCCTTCCAAGCACCTCGCGCGAGAATTGCGTGAGCTCAAGGCAGAGCTCGATCAATGGGGAGGCCGGATTGCGCTTATGGTAGAAACGCAGCGCAATCGCGGCGAATTCAAGCTTGAGGACATGCCGGAGCATACAACATACAGCGTGGATGAAGATGGAGGGGCTCTGCAAGCTCTGCTTCCTTCCTTGCCGGAATGGAACGGGCAAGAATACCCGCTCGTTGTTGTCGTGGATCATCAGCACCGCATCCGTTATCAGCTCCAAGGCTACAAGCTTGGCACGGGATCGGATATCGTGAAGACCGTAAACAATATGCAGTAATGTTACAGCGTTAGACGAAGTGAATAGGGGCTATCGCATAAATGGTTAGCTAGCGTTAGCTGTTAGTCCGATAGCTCCCCCGTGTGAAAATCGTAGATGATATGGTGTCAAATCGAGATCGAGTTCTAGCATTACAAGCTGCCGAACTCGATCTGTTTGCTTTTATCGAAAAGGATAGCAAGGTTCGAGATTGAATCGATAATTGAGTTGCAGCCAGTTCTTACAGTCAATCCTTACATTCTCGATCCTTACAACCAGTCGTTGAAGCGGCGGATATACCATTTCTTGACGGACTGCGTCAAAATGCAGTAACCGAGCAGAATAGCAGCCAACCAAGGGAAATACGACAATGGTAGCGGCACTAGGCCAATCCCTTCTCCGAATTCGGAGAACGGAATCATAATGCCTGCCAGCATAATGAGCCCCGTCAGCAGCATGACAGGAAGGCTCGCCCGACTCTGGATAAACGGCACCTTCTCCGTACGGATCATATGCACGATCAAGGTCTGCGACAGCAGCCCCTCAATGAACCAACCGGAATGGAATAGGGCTTGATCTGCAGGTGAATTCGCAGCGAAGACGAACATCATCAATCCATAAGTGAGGAAGTCGAAGATTGAACTTGTTGGCCCAATGAACAGCATGAAGCGGCCAATCGACTTCGCGTCCCACGTACGCGGCTTCTTCAAGAACTCTTTATCCATGTTGTCCCACGGAATCGACAGCTGCGACACATCATAGAACAGGTTCTGCACGAGCAGATGCAGCGGCAGCATCGGCAGAAACGGCAGGAACAAGCTCGCGCCGAGTACACTGAACACGTTGCCGAAGTTCGAGCTGGCCGTCATCTTGATGTACTTGATCATGTTGCCGAACGTGCGGCGACCTTCGATGATCCCCTTCTCCAGCACCATAAGAGACTTTTCGAGCAGAATAATATCTGCCGACTCCTTCGCAATATCCACCGCAGTATCAACCGATATGCCAATATCCGCTTCCTTCAAAGAGATTGCATCGTTAATGCCGTCCCCCATAAATCCGACCGTATGCCCCTTCGCCTGCAGGGCACGAACGATCCGCGCCTTCTGCATCGGATTCAGCTTCGCGAATACCGTCGTCTTGTCAGCCAGCTCCGCAAGCGCCGTATCGCTCAACTCATCAATTTCCTTGCCTAGCACAATACGACCTGTATCGATGCCAACATCGCGGCACACCTTGCGCGTCACCGCATCGTTATCTCCAGTCAGCACCTTCACAGCTACCCCATTCTCAAGCAGCGCTGCAATTGCAGGGGCTGCACTATCCTTCGGCGGATCCAGGAAGCCGATATAGCCAACGAATACAAGCCCTTGCTCATCAGCAGCACTGTAGGATTCACGGGAACTTCCATCATGCAGAACCTTAATCGCTACACCAATGACGCGAAGCCCATCTTCGTTCATTTCATTCGCTTTGCGCAGCAACTGCTGCTTCATATCCTGCTCCAAGCCAACGACCTGTTTGCCATCTAGCATGGAATCACTGATTGAGAGCATCTCCTCCATTGCGCCTTTGCAAATCAGAACATGTTCCCCTAGCTTTCTAGACAAGACCACAGACATCCGTCTGCGATTGAAGTCAAATGGAATCTCGTCAAGCTTCGTATAATCCAGATCCAGACCTGCAAGGCCTTGCTCTTCTGCCCGCTCTACGACCGCATGGTCGAGCAGATTGCGGAGCCCTGTCTGATATCGGCTGTTCAAGTACGCGTACCGAAGCACTTGTTCACTTTCTTCCCCATGGATGTTCAAATGCTTCTCCAGAATAATTTTGTCCTGCGTCAAGGTTCCTGTCTTATCCGTACACAGCACATTCATCGCGCCCAAGTTCTGAATCGCATTAAGCCGCTTCACGACTACCTTCTGGCGCGACATCGCCATCGCACCCTTCGCCAGATTCGACGTCACAATGACGGGCAGCATTTCCGGCGTTAATCCTACAGCGACTGACAATCCGAAGAACAGCGCATCCCACCAGTCGCCCTTCGAGAATCCGTTGATGAAAAAGATAATCGGCACCATCACCAGCATGAAGCGAATAAGCACGAAGCTGACACTGTTGATGCCGCGCTCGAAGCTCGTCATGGGCCGTGCTCCGACCAAGCTATGCGCCATCGCGCCAAAGTACGTATGCGAGCCTGTCGCAATGACAACTGCCGTCGCGGATCCGCTGACAACCGTCGTCCCCATGTACGCCATATTATCTAGCTCCAACGCCTGCTTAGCTGTCTTAATCGCCTTAATGCGGCGCTGTTCAGGCAAGACCCCAATATCCCGCTTCTCTACTGGCATCGCTTCTCCCGTCAACGCCGACTCCATAACAAGCAAGTCCTTGGCAGACAGAAGGCGGATATCTGCAGGAATTAGATCGCCTGCCGCGAGCCTTATCATATCTCCAGGTACGAGCTGCTCCATATCAATCTCACGGCTCTGCCCGCCGCGAATAACTGCGGCTGTCGTCTTCACCATCGCCTTTAGCTTCTCCGCTGTGCGCAAAGACCGGAATTCCTGCGTGAACGTAATGATAATGCTGATCGTAACCATTGTCGAAATAATAATAACGGCCTCTGTATCATCCGTAAGCGCCGAGAATACGTCCAGACCGAGCAGAACGAGAATGAACGGATTCTTGAAGCATCGTAGCAGCTGAATGTACCAAGCAGGCGGCTTCTCATACGCAACCTGATTAGGGCCGTACTCCTCCAAACGGCGCATCGCCTCCATCTCGTCCAAGCCGTACGGCTTCGTCTCCAACTCTTCCAGCACATCATCGACATGAGACTCCGATGCCTCGATGAGACGCTGTTCCAGCTTCGCATTTTCCTTATCTGCATCTCTGCGCGACACATATTTAGGCCATTTACGTTTAGTTTGATTAACCTTTATTTCCATAGTGAATTCCTCCTTCTCATGCACCAAAGTACGCAAAAAAGACCTCCCTGCCTACAGGGAGGTCTGCATGACCCGAACCTTCAATTCCTTGCTGTCTGCATGCGCATACTTCTTCCGCACAAGGGGAAATCCCTCATATTTTCACGGATGTCACTCGCTTGTGGATATGGTTCATACCAGCAGACCTCGACTATCCAAAGTCTGAATACTCCATGTACAAACGCACATACGAGTACCCTGCTGCCGATATGACATGATCTTCGATCACCAATCAAAGCTGTCATTCTCCACAAGTATATAGCCGTTACGGTCGGGCTGAACGAATTTCATCGCGGAGCAACGGAAGTGCAGTACTTCTGAATGACACTTCCATTTCCTTACATGACGAAATAAGCCATCCCATGTATCGGTGTCGGCAAGTGAATAACGCATAGGAAAGCAAGGAGAATCAAGGTTCTCCCGTTCCAAGGTTTCACAAAGCTATGCAATTGTGTCTTCGGACTCGGGCTTCCGTCCATGCGTAATCACCGCCTTTTCCTGTCTAATTGATTCATCATACGAAAAAAACCCTTCGGCTCGCCGAAGGGTTACGCATGCGCAAATAAAGAACTGGGATATTGCCTATCCCGTTCCAGCCCTCCTCGTCGAGCTTCAGCACTATACAACGTAAAGGGATTCATTCCCTTAGCCACCTTAAGAAGAGCCTTAATCCGACAATTCCTGTTCTACCCATGGGCATCTCTCGATATTTCTGGGCAGTGGCCTCTGTTCGTATAGGAGCCTCACCTAACAAAGCTTAGATTGTTTTTCCTCATACAATGTATTACGGCACCTCTCGTTTGTCAACCGCATAACTCAAAAAAATTTTTACACTCATGCTGTAGGATTCCGTCATTTTCAGTTGTTTTTCCATTACGCTGTATGCTATACCGCATCGGAATACATAGATCGGCGAAAGGAGGAGGCCCATGATACATTTCCATCAAATCAATAAGCATTACGGCAGCTTTCATGTACTTAAGGACATTAATTTATCGATCAAGCAAGGGGAAGTCGTTGTCGTCATCGGCCCAAGCGGTTCGGGGAAAAGCACAATGGTTCGCTGCATTAACCGGCTCGAAACGATTACCGACGGCGAGCTCATTGTCGACGGGATACGCGTAAACGACAAGTCTACTGACATTAATCGACTGCGGCGCAATATCGGCATGGTCTTCCAGCACTTCAACCTGTATCCGCATAAAACGGTGCTGCAAAATATTACACTCGCCCCGATAAAGGTAGCAGGCATGTCCAAGCAAGAAGCAGAGGAAGCAGCAAGACTGTATTTGGACAAAGTTGGCATTGCTGATAAGGCGAACGCCTACCCTTCTCAGCTGTCTGGTGGTCAGCAGCAGCGTGTTGCAATTGCGCGAGGACTCGTGATGAAGCCCAAAATTATGCTGTTTGATGAGCCTACATCGGCACTCGATCCCGAGACTATCGGAGAAGTGCTCGATGTCATGAGGGCGCTTGCGAAGGAAGGCATGACAATGGTCGTCGTTACCCATGAGATGGGCTTCGCCAAGGAAGTAGCAGACCGCATTGTGTTCATGGATCAGGGAAGGATTGTTGAAGAAGCAGAGCCTGTTTCCTTTTTTACAAAACCGCGCGAAGAGCGTGCCCAGCTATTCCTTAGCCGGATACTGAATCACTAATTGATAAGCGATGAAAAGGAGTGTATATCCCATGAAACGTTGGATGAAATTGATGAGCATGACAATCGTAGCCGCCTTTATTGTAAGCGCTTTATCTGCTTGCGGAAATCAAGCCTCTGAAGGAGAAAACGCCCTTGCAAAAATCAAAAATCGGGGCAAAATTATTGCCGGCGTAAAGTATGACCTGAACCTATTTGGACTGAAGGACCCTGCCACCGGAAAAGTGCAAGGCTTGGACATTGATATTGCGAAACAAATTGCCAAAAAAGTGCTGGGCAATGAGGATGCGATCGAGTTCATGGAGGTGACATCGAAGACACGGATTCCGATGCTCAAAAATGGAGACATAGACTTCATTATCGCAACCATGACGATAACCGACGAGCGCAAAAAAGAGATTGATTTCTCGGATGTATATTTTACAGCCGGCCAGTCCCTGCTTGTCCCTGCTGACAGCCCCATTAACTCCATTAAGGATTTGACCAATGATTCCAAGGTACTCACAGCCAAAGGCTCTACATCCGCCAAAAACATTCGCGAATCTGCACCTGACGCGCAAATTCTGGAGTTTGAAAATTATGCAGAAGCATTTACAGCCTTGAAGGCTAAGCAGGGCAATGCGTTGACGACTGACAACGCCCTGCTGTATGGAATGGCTCAGCAGGACAGCAACTTCCGTGTCTTGGATGAGACATTTACAGAAGAGCCTTATGGCATCGGCATTCGCAAGGGAGAAGCAGAACTAGTTAAAGCCGTGAACGACACCTTGAAAGAGCTGAAGGAGAACGGTGAATACGACAAAATATACGAGAAATGGATCGGCAAAAAGCCAAACTAACAGACCGTCATGTCCGTACGGATTCCGGTGAGGGGATAAGCGCTGGCCGCTCATCCCCTCTTTCGGGTTCATCCAGCCTACCAACGAGGGAGGAACATTGATGTTTATCAACTTTTCGATTCTGAGCGAGCATCTGGATCGCTACTTAATCGGGCTGGGAGGCACGCTGGCTGCCAGCCTGATTTCACTCGTGGCAAGCTTTATTCTAGGTGCAATCATCGCGGTATTTCGCATCACACCCATCAAGCCGCTTCAATGGCTTGGTACGATCTATGTTGAATTTATTCGCAACATCCCACTGATGCTCATTGCCTTTTTTACGCTGGTCGGGCTTCCGCTCGTAATTGGCACCGTCCTTATCCCATTTGTGGCGGGTCTTACTGCCTTGACCGTATATACTTCTGCTTTCATTGCGGAAGTGATCCGTGCTGGAATTCAGGCGATCCCTAAGGGACAGATGGAGGCTGCTCGCTCTTCCGGACTGACCTATACACAAGCGATGTGGCATATCATCCTGCCACAGGCCGTCAAGTTGGTTATTCCGCCGCTCGGCAACCAATTTTTGAACTTGGTCAAAAACTCGTCCATCTTCACTGTTCTATCCGCTACAGACATCATGTATCAAGCTGATTTAATCAATTCCGATACATTCGACACGTTTAGCACCTATATTTTTGCCGCGATGTTTTATTTGGTGCTGACGATTCCACTCAGCTTCGGTATTCGTTATTTGGAACTTAAATATCAAGGTGTGAAGGGAGTCGAAGCATAATGGATTTCATTGGAGCGTTGTCCCCTGTTAATATGCAGTTTTTGCTGCAAGGCGCCCTTATCACCTTAGTAGTCGCCATAGTGTCCATTATCATTAGCTTTATCATCAGCGTCATAGTCGGAACCGTTCGATATGCCCAAGTCCCCATTCTAGGCAAGCTATTTGCCATCGTGGTGGAGATCATTCGTAACCTGCCCCTATTGCTGATCATCTTCTTTACGTATTTTGCCTTGCCGCAGATCGGTATTAAGCTGGATAAATTCACAGCGGCCATAGTCGCGCTTGTTATTTTTGAATCGGCCATGATTTCTGAAATCGTACGGGGTGGATTGAACTCAGTTGAAAAAGGACTCCTCGAAGCAGGACGCTCATCCGGGCTGACAATGACTCAGACGCTAAGGCATATTGTTCTTCCCATCGCGCTTCGGCGAATGGTTCCGCCCATCGTCAGCCAATTTATCTCGCTATTGAAGGATACCTCACTCGCCGTCGTCATTGCCCTGCCGGAATTGATGAACCATGTGCAGATCATTAATGGGCAAAATATCAATTACGTCATTCCAACATTCTTGTTTGCCGCCCTGCTCTATTGCATAGTCAATTACTTGTTATCCCTCGCCTCACGCAGGCTGGAGCACAAACATTCCTGAATATGGATAATTCTACAAGACAACATACCCTCTTTTCCGGTACGATAAGAAGAGGCATCAGCATACACGTGCAGTATCGGAACATGCGGAAAGGAGTGTTCATATTCGATTGTGTGACCAGAGGCTGCTTATTTGGAGCATCATTTTATTGTCTACAGGACTGCTCGGTGAGATGAAGATCACCCCGTTTGGCGGTGATTTTCGCTTTTCACTCGGCATCATGGCCTACTTTTTTGGGCTGCTGTGGTTCTCGGTTCCCGTGCTTGCCACGGGTATCTCAGTAGGGGCATTCGTTGTAGTATTCCGGATCGCGCTTGGATTGCTGCTCTATGATATCCCCATCCCTCTTGGATTTGCACAGCACATGCCTGTGTTTTTTTACTACGTCACCTTCGCTGCCATCATCTCCCTGCTCAAGTTGAAAGCGAATGTGGAATATCATGTGAAGGTCGCGATATACGGCGCACTTGCCGATATGGCATCCAATGGCGTGGAGCTGCTCGTACGCATTGCCTCGGGCACTCCGTCCAACATGAGCTACCAGGAATACCTGCTCATCATTCTCGTCGGCCTGCTGCGCAGCTTCTTCGCCGTAGGTCTGTGCAATATGCTGGCCATTCGACAGGTTCGGGCACAGGCAGAACAGCGACGTCTGGAGTTGGAACGTCTTATGATGATCAATTCCGATCTGTTCGAAGAAGCGTTCTATTTACGCAAGTCCATGTCCCATATTGAAGAAATTACGCGCGAAAGCTATCGGCTGTATCAATCGCTCAAGCAGCGGCTCTATGCAGATGCAGCACAAGCATTGCAGATTGCCAAGCATGTACATGAGCTGAAGAAAGACTCCGAGCGCATTCTGTCTGGCCTATTCAAAATCATTCATCAGGAACGCATGCTCTCCAAACGCATTCAGATTGCTGAATTATGCGCCATGGTCGTAAGGGCGAATACCAACTACGGCCTGCTGCTCGGAAAGCAGATCCATTTACATTCCAGCTGCAACATGAATCTCTCTACCACCGAGATCTATCCGCTTCTCTCTGTATTGAACAACATTGCATCCAATGCTGTTGAAGCGATACCACAGGAAGGTCGAATCGATTTGCAGGTTGATTTGCATGACGGGCTCCTCTTGTTCTCTATCATCGATGACGGGCCTGGCATCTCGGCAGATGATCTTGAATTGATCTTCCATCCCGGATATACAACTAAATTTGATGCTGAGGGTAACTCTTCAACAGGCATTGGCTTATCGCATGCCACTGACATCGTCCAGCTATTCAAGGGCGACATTGACGTAACCAGTACTCCCGGACATACATGTTTTCAAATTCGGATTCCTGTAGAGCATTTAACTTGAGAGGAGGGTGTTCACTTGTTAAAATTCTATCTTGTCGAGGACGACCCTGCTATTCGTAAAATGCTTATGCGGATCGTTAGCGAAAGTGGTCTTGGCGAAGTCGTTGGCGAAGCCGGTGACGGCTCCTATGTATCGGCAGAGGTTGTCAGCCATGCAGACATTGTCATCATTGACTTGCTTATGCCGGGCCGCGATGGAATTGAGACGGTAAAGTCACTGCGCAAACATGAATACAACGGCCGCTTCATCATGATCTCCCAAGTCGAAAACAAAGAAATGATCGGCGAGGCCTACCAACAAGGGGTGGACACATTCATCCAAAAGCCTATCAATCGCTTGGAGGTGTTGTCTGTTCTTCGGCGCGTATCCGACCATTTGCGATTGGAGAAATCCATGCAATCTATCCGAAATTCACTTCGCGTCTTCGAAGTATCTGGAACGGAAGCCCTGCATGCATGGCAGGGGCAAGCACCTGTGCAACAGGAGAAGAGTATAGAACAGCAAGCCAGATCACTGCTCCTGCAACTAGGGGTTGTCGGGGATGCTGGTGCTCCTGATATGATTCGGATTGTAAAATGGCTAAAAGCACAAGAGCAGGAACAACGACTGCTTCAAGATTTGCCGCCACTTAAAATGATCTACGAACAAGTAACATCCCACGGTCAAGCTGCAGGAGATCATCTCAAGCGCGATGTCCGTGCAACAGAACAGCGAATTAGACGGTTAACTTTGCAAGCGCTTACTAACTTGTCCTCTATCGGATTGAGCGATTACGGCAACCCCACCTTTGAATACTTCGCGGCGCGTTTGTTCGATTTTCAAGAAGTACGCCTGCGCATGCGAGAGCTGGAGGAATCACGCAAGTCCACTTCCTGCAAACTAAATCTAAGAAAATTTCTATATGTATTTTATATCGAATGTGCCTCTACTCCGTGATCGATTCAGTGGCAAAAAGGGAGTACAGTTCCACCCCTCTTCCCATACATACGTGCGACCAGTACATCGATAATGCATACAAATGCAATGTCACACAAACTCTGGATGCCGCCCTTTTTCCCTCTTTATTCGACATCAACCGGCAACCTGTTTGTCCACTGTACGCGGACAAACAGGTTTTATTCCATATGCTACCATAACATCTCCCTCCATCCTTCCCTCAGCAAGAAATCGCAGTAAAAAAATATTTTTTGCCCCCCGCTTACATCCCTCGGACAAGCCTGCTGGCAAGGAATATTGCCAATATAGCACTCCAAAACCAGTGACATTTATCACCTTGCGCCTATTTACTTACCCTATATGTTGTAGTATATTTACAAAAGAACATCTACATGTTGTGATTGTTGAGAAATTACTACTACCAATACGCATAAAGTGCAAATGACCTCGAGAACAGCAACAACGGATAACCCTTACGCTGTATTCGAGGTTCGTTTTTGGGGCTTGTTAACAATCGCTAGGTAGATGACAACTTGTATAAGCCATATCGGAATGTCGAGAATGATGAAGGTGTGCGTCCATGTATGGCGCACGCGCTGTTCTTATGCGCTTAGACAGAAGAGTGCTTCATCCAGGCCTATTATCAGCCCTTTATCTTGGATACATAACCAGCACTCAACTTGAAGTTTTATTTCTTCTGAACGACTCCGACATAGATAGCTAAGCTCCATCTCAATTCGATATTCGAGGAGGAATACTCACGAATGCAGACGACTACACCTATCGTCCACACCGTTCACAAACCTAACAATCGCTCCCTTGCGTTCGATGCGGATCGCATTAAGCGCTACGGAGAGCGAATGATGGCTCCCTACCCTCAGCTTGATCGTGAGCGCTGGTACCGCAGTTTGCTGTCGAAGCTGCGCAGCAGCAGCGTACAGGCTGCAGATATTACCCAAGCCAGCATGATGACTGCGTTGGAATTGGTGACGAAGGAAGAACCGGATTGGAAGTTCGTTGCCGCACATTCCTTATTAACGAAGCTATATAAAGAGGCAGCCCTCCATCGCAACTATAAGTCTTATCCGGATAAGCCTTACGGAGATTTCTACAAGCTTATCTCTCGGCTATGCGATCTTGGTATTTACCGTCAAGAATTGCTGGAAGCTTACACACCCGAACAAATTCGAGAACTTGGACAATCCATTCAAGCGGAGCACGATCTTATCTTCGACTACATTGGACTTCTGACATTAGCAGAGCGGTATCTTGCCACTGACTTCGAAGGCCGCACGATGGAGCTGCCGCAGGAACGTTATATGATCATTGCTATGTACTTGATGCACAAGGAGCCGGCAGAGCGCCGAGTAGAACTGGCTAAGGAAGCATACTGGGCAATGGCTAATCTATACATGACCGCTGCTACACCGACGATGGCGAATGCAGGCAAGAAGGTGGCCGGACAATTATCCAGCTGCTTCATCGACACGGTAGACGACTCGCTGGAGGGCATCTTCGAGTCCAACACCGATGTAGCCCGCCTCAGCAAGATGGGCGGCGGTATCGGCGTATATCTAGGCAAGATCAGGGCACGCGGCTCCGATATTCGCGGACATAAAAATACAAGCTCAGGTGTTATCCCTTGGATTCGCCAGCTTAACAATACAGCCGTCAGCGTCGACCAATTGGGCACACGCAAGGGCGCGATCGCAGTGTACTTGGACGTGTTCCACAAGGATATTCTGTCCTTCCTCGATTTGAAGCTGAACAACGGGGATGAGCGCATGCGGGCGCATGATATTTTCCATGGGGTGAGCTTGCCGGATCTGTTCATGGAGGCGGTGGAGAACCGGGAGGATTGGCATCTGTTCTGCCCTCACGAAGTGAAGAAGATCATGGGCTGGAAGGATACCCATGGACGCCCTCTTGGACTTGAGGATTTCTACGACGAGCAGCGTGGTCAGGGCCAGTTCCGCGATAAATACGCCGAGGCAGTTGCGAATTCAAGCCTGCCGCGCATTACACTGCCTGCGATCGACATTATGAAGCGTATCTTGAAGTCGCAGCTAGAGACAGGAACACCGTACATGTTCTATAAGGATGCCGCGAACCGCGCGAATCCGAACAAGGCGCATGGCATGATCTACAGTTCCAACCTGTGTACGGAAATTATGCAGAATATGTCGCCTACCCTCGTTGAGCAAGAGGAGCTGACCACTCAGGATGGACAGTCTCGCATTATTATTAGCAAAATCCCTGGTGATTTTGTCGTATGCAATCTGAATTCAGTCCATCTAGCACGTGCTGTGCGTGCCGATATTCTGGAGCGGCTTATTCCAATTCAGGTTCGCATGCTCGACAATGTTATCGACATTAATCGCATTGAGGTGCTTCAGGCACAGCATACGAACCGCCGCTATCGCGCAATTGGACTTGGAACCTTCGGCCTGCATCACCTGCTTGCCCTAGAAGGCATCGCGTGGGAGTCCGAAGAAGCCGTGCAATATAATGACGCGCTCTATGAGAAGATCAACTACCTGGCGATCCAGGCCAGTATGGAGCTTGCTAAGGAAAAAGGAGCATATCCGCTCTTCGCTCAATCGGAATGGGAGAACGGCGGCTATTTCTCCGATCGAGAATATACAACGGGCACCCGTCAAGGCAAATTCGTGACGACCGAACAGTGGCAAGAACTTGCGGATAAGGTACAGGCGAACGGCATGCGCAATGCATGGCTGATGGCGGTAGCTCCGAACGGTTCTACTTCCATTATTGCGGGCTCAACGGCAAGCATTGATCCAGTCTATGACCTGCTTAGCTATGAGGAGAAGACGACGTACAAGATTGCAAATCCTGCTCCAGATCTATCGGAAAAGACAATGTGGTATTACAAGACAGCCTTCCGTCTCGACCAGAACTGGTCCATTCGTATGGCAGCGGCACGTCAGCGCCATATCGATCAAGCACAGAGCTTCAACTTATATGTACGTCCGGATATTCGCGCTGTAGACTTTCTTTCTCTCCATCTTCATGCATGGAAGGCTGGGCTGAAGTCAACGTATTACGTGCGCAGTCAAGCATTAACCGTGGAAGAATGCGAAGCGTGCAGCTCGTAACGCACCCATTGTCCAGCGACGGACTCGAATCACTGTTAGAGGTTGTTCAAAAAGTCTGCTTTTGATCATGAAGTGGACTCGGCATCGAATCTTGAATTCAGCCGGGCCTAAGCAGATGCTTACGAAGTATGTTTCCTGCGGAAACATCTCAGGTGCTCATGTACCCAATACGTACACTCCGCTCCTCAGGCCCTAGCTTCATCCAATTGAGGCGTTTTGAAAAAACGCACATCGGAAGCATAAGCTTCGGTGCTGAAAACCGGCCTTTTTGAACACGCACTGTTACGGAAATCCGTTCATAAAATCGGGAAGGGCTACTGAACGCTACATACAGCAGCACAGCCCTTCCTACTGGTTGACTTTGACAGCAACCAATTTGTGCATGATTGTGCACGGGGAATAAGGTGTATAGAGAGGAAGAGTTCTATGACATTGTTAGATCGTGAGCTGAATCGGCAGCTCATCTTCAATACAGAAGCACCGAATCAATCGACACGAATTATTCTAGGCGAATGCTCCGGCATATTGAATTGGAACGACATTCGTATGCCGCATATGTATAAATTGTACAAAGTTCTCCTTCAAAACCATTGGATTGCGGATGAAATTCCGATGGCGAAAGATGCACAGCAATTCCCGCTGTTAGACGAAGAAGAGAAGCATGCATTTAAAATCAATATCTCGCTGCTTGCTGTGCTCGATTCCATGCAGACGATGTTCGTCGGTGATGTGAAGAACTACTTCACTGATTCATCGCTAGAAGCCATATCGGCTATCATAGCGCAGCAGGAAGTCGTGCATAACCAATCGTATTCCTATGTACTGTCCTCTCTTGTATCCGAGCAAGAGCAGAAGGATATCTTCGAATATTGGAAGCATGATCGTGTGCTGCTCGAACGGAACCGATTCATTGCGGACATTTATCAGACATTCCGCGATAATTCAACACCTCAGACGTTCTTTGAAGCACTCGTAGCGGATCTGATATTGGAAGGAATCTTCTTCTATAGTACGTTCGCTTTCTTCTACAATTTAGCCCGGGATCAGAAGATGATGGCGACGAGCCAAATGATCTCATACATTCAGCGTGATGAGAACCAGCATTGCTACTTCTTCGGTGAGGTGTTCAAGCAGCTGCTTGTGGACTTCCCAGAGTTGAATACCGAGGCTAACCGCCAATTTGTGTACGATACGATTGACCGTGCTGTACAATTGGAAACCAACTGGGCCCATTATACGCTCAAGCAGGTACGCGGCATCGATCTGCGTGAATTGTCGGATTACATTAAGCACATTGCCAATCGCCGGTTAAGCCTTATCGGTATGGAGAAGCTGTATGAAGGCGTTGACGTAAACTGCATGCCGTGGATTAAGCCTTTCTCGGACGAAGCCTTGAATGCAACGAAGACCGACTTCTTCGAAGCGAAGTCCCGCACTTACGGCAAGGTCGGCGATGACAACGGCTTCGACGAGCTGTAGGCAGCTGTAGGCTGGTGACTGTTTGCTGCTTGAGCGTCTGTTAGAAACCAGCGTATGTGTTGAATAATGAATATAGATTAGAAATGTAGTCTTGAATTCTGATTAGGAAATACAGATGCGAGCGAGCGGCATATCTGAATCGCCGGATGTTTATACTTTGTATATTACAGTCACCCTTGTCTGTCATGAGATAAGGGTGTTTTTTTATCTAATTTACAATTTCTTAGGTTCTAGTTAACAATCTCCCAACCCCCATGTCCTACGATACATATATCACTCATATCTATTACATATACATTTCAAATATGAAGCAAGCTTGGAGGTCCGTTTATGAACAAGAAAAAGCTAGGTACTGCCGCAGTTCTGACAACATTGATTAGTACTCTATTCGCCGGATCATTATTTGCAGCTCCTGTGAATCCAATTAACCACCTGGAATGGATGCAATCGAAAAGCTACATAACCGGATATAATGATGGCCTGGCGCTTGATCGCCCAGTCACACTTGCGGAAGCAGTGGCGATGATTGCCCGCGTACAAGACAAGGAAAAAGAAGTGAAGGCCATTGATCCTTCCATCCAAGGCTGGGCAGCCAAAGCACTCACTTGGGCGAAGCAGAACAACATCGTGGATGCAGCGCAATGGAAAGAGCTCCATCATCCGGTTCCTGCTGCGACACTGCAAGCTGTAGCCAAGAAGGCAGGGCTTGATGTAGCAGTGACAGGAGATACGGTGACACGCGAGCAGTTCTTCACAGCACTCGGCGATGCCATTACGACACATATTACGCTCGGACATACGAACGATACGCATGGACATATGTTAGAAGACGAGAAAGCGAAGGAAATGGGCTACGCTAAGCTCGCTACGTTGATGAAGGAGCTTCGTGCAGAGAACCCGAATTCCATGGTGCTGGATGCAGGCGACATGATTCAAGGTACAATTTATGTGAACCTGTCCAAAGGGGAAAACGCAACAAAGCTGGCTAACGCACTTGGTTATGACTTCATGGCGTCCGGCAACCACGAGTACGACTTCGGTTACGAGCAGCTTACGAAACTGACGAAAATGTTCAAATTCCCTGTACTCGCTGCGAACGTATTCGACGCACAAGGGAAGAACCTGCTGCAGCCGTATGTCATGAAGCAGTTCGGCGACAAGAAATTCGCTATTCTTGGATTGGTCACAGCAGATACACCAATCGTTACGCATCCTGACAACGTCAAGGGCTTAACGTTCAAGGATCCAATCGAAGTCGCGAAGGAATGGGTACCGAAGCTGCGCGAGGAAGCTGACCACGTCATCGTCCTCTGCCACACAGGAATATCCTATGACCGTGAAATGGCCAAGCAGGTTCCAGGAATCGACATCATTGTAGGCGGACATACGCATACACCAGTGGATCAGCCTGAACTCGTCAACGGTACGTATATTGTGCAGGACTGGGAATACGCGAAGTCGCTTGGCCGTGTTGATCTGTACTACCACGGCAAGGATTTGGTTCATTTCTCTGGCGGACTGATCAAGTACGATGAAGCGACGAAGCCAGACCCAGAAGTAGCAGCCATTGTTGAATCTCTGAAGAAAGAAACCGACTCCCTATTAAACGAGAAAATTGCTACTGCAAGCGTAGATCTGGACGGCGATCGTGCCAGAGTGCGGAAGCAGGAGACGATTATGGGCAACTTAGTAGCAGATGCCATGCTGGCGCGCACGCGTACAATGCCTGGATTCGAAGCCGATCTGGCCATTACGAACTCAGGCGGTATTCGCACAACCATCATGAAGGGCGATATTACGAAGCGCAACTTGTATGATGTGCTCCCATTCCCGAATACACTTGCTGTTGTTGAGGCGAAGGGCAGTGATTTGACAGCAGCCTTGGAAAATGGCGTTAGCGAGATCGAAGCTGGTTCCGGCCGCTTCCCTCAAGTTGCTGGTATCACCTTCTCCTTCGACATCAAAAAGCCAAAAGGAAGCCGCGTCTCGGATGTGAAGGTTGGCGGCAAAGCGGTGGAAGCTGACAAAACGTACCGCGTAGCCGTAAATGACTTCTTAATCGCCGGTGGCGACGGTTATGCCATGTTCAAGGATAAGAAATCACTTGATACAGGCGTGACCCTCTACGAAGTCGTGGAGCAATACATGAAAGAGAAGAAAGACATTACAGCGAAGATCGAACAACGCATTAAGCAATAACGAAATAACGAATTCCTTATGGCATGAGGAATCCCCCTTCTGAAATATAGGCACGCGTGGCGCATCTTTCTTCCGCCTCGCGTGTCTATTTTTTTATGGAACGCCCCCCGGAACATTAGACACCAATACACATATTCTCCCTACTTCAGTCAACTAGCATTCAATCTACCAACAATAGCAATCAGATTCTATGGGAAGCAGTATGATTCTTTCCTATACTGATTGGGGTAAGTAATAATTGGAAAATATTGCGAAGGAGCTGATCGAGTGTCACCCTCACCGAATATGGAGAAGAACGCCGAGCTCGTTATAATTGGTGGAAGTGTAGGAGGCTGTGCAGCTGCTCTCTCCGCTTGTCGATTAGGCAAGACAGTGGTACTGACAGAAGAGACCGCCCGTATCGGCGGCCAATTGACAAGCCAACTGGTTCCGCCAGACGAGCACCCGTGGATCGAACAATTCGGATGCACGCAGACATACAGGCAATTCCGCAATGAAATACGCCGCTACTACCGGGAACATCTCCCTCTGGCCATGAACGCCCGCTCGAACCCGGAGCTGAACCCCGGGAGCGGCCTTGTAAGCCGTCTCTGCCATGATCCACGCGTAGCTCTGTCTGTGCTGGAGTCGATGTTATTCCCTTATGTGCACAACGGACAGCTTACCATTCTGACGCAATGCTGCGCCACCAATGCCGAGGTTGATGGCGACCGCATCCGTGCGGTAACCGCTCAGGATGCAGCGGGCAACGAATATGTCCTAACTGGGGCGTATTTCCTCGACGCAACCGAATGCGGAGACTTGCTTGCCCTCTCGGGCACAGAGTATGTCACGGGCGCAGAATCGCAGCGTGATACGGGTGAACCGCACGCCGTATCGGGCGATCCTGAGCCGCAGAATATGCAGGGCTTCACTTACTGCTTCGCCGTTGATTATGACAAGGACGGAGATTATACGATTCCGAAGCCCGCACGCTATGACTTCTGGAGCCAATATCAGCCTTCATTCTGGCCAGATCGCCTGCTAAGCTGGACGGCAGTTAAGCCAACGACGCTGGAGCCCATCACCTACTCCCTCTTCTGGGAGACAGGGAAGTTCCCGCTGTTCCATTATCGGCAAATTACGAACCCTTCTCTGTATGATCAAACGTCTGGAGTACTCCCTACTCCGGTGTCGGTCGTCAATTGGCCACAGAATGACTACTGGCTTGGTTCGATTATCGATGTAAGCGAAGAGGAGAAGCAGCGGAGCCTATTCGATGCCAAGCAGCTCAGCCTATCGCTTCTGTACTGGCTGCAGACAGAAGCACCGCGTCCCGACGGAGGCGTCGGCTATCCGGGCCTGCGATTGCGGCCGGATGTCGCCGGCACAGCAGACGGATTCGCCATGTATCCTTATGTACGGGAATCCAGACGGATACAAGCGGAATTCACTGTGCTCGAGCAGCATATTGCCACCGACTGTCGTCCTGGTCAGCCTGCTGAGACATTTGCTGATTCCGTTGGCATCGGATGCTATCGGATTGACCTTCATCCGTCGACCGGAGGCAAAAACTATATCGATATCTCCTCTTTGCCGTTCCAAATCCCGTTAGGGAGCTTGCTTCCGGTTCGCATGGACAATCTGATTCCCGCCTGCAAAAACATCGGAACGACGCATATTACCAACGGCTGTTACCGCGTGCATCCAGCAGAATGGAACATTGGCGAATCAGCTGGCGCACTGGCTGCCTATGCGTTGAATCAAGGCATAGTACCGCGTGCTGTGCGAAGTGACGAGAAGCATCTTAGCGCCTTCCAGAAGCAGCTGCAGCAGCTCGGCATTGAACTGCAGTGGCCTTCTACAAGGCCCGTATAAGCGGATAAGGAAGCATCGCATCGATTCTTCCCACAGCATAGGAACCAGGACTTAATCAACCTAATGACATAAATAAAAGAACCCTCCAGAATTCAAGTTTTGGAGGGTTCTTTTATTTGCCGGTTTGCAGGTTTTCATACTTTACTTTATTATCATCTACTTTTGTGATTTTTAACTCTTCTTTTCCATTTGAATCTGTTGCAATATAGTAATTGTCGTATTGAAATAATGTAGAACCATCTGTAAAAGTGACAGAATTACTGGCAATTTTTGATTCTATCATTTTTTCCTCCATTCATTCTTTCTTTTTTTTTGAAGAAATCGAACAAATCGAACTTGATGACATAATCAAAGAGGAAGGTAATTACAACAGCTCCAAGTGGAATCATTGAGTATACCCATAGCGGATTATTTGGAGCTTCACCAGGGGGTGCATCAGTTAAAATCACAAAAAGGACAATACAATAAATTATGGCCAATACAATACCTGTTACATTTCTATTTTTCATAGCTGTATTTCACCTCGGCTTCACTTAAGAAATTCAAAGTATTGTAAATAAAGTGTAACACTGCCCAACAAAAAAATGGAAGAGTTTCTATCTTTTTTTAGTGTCGATATTTGTTCTTATATGTACCAAAGCTGGGGTTTTGTGCAACAGCCCAGCCCCCAGGCCGCCGTATTCGGCCAAATTCAGCCTTGAGCGGCGATTTCGCTTCCGTGGAACATCAAAAAAACGGGCGAATCGCAACATTTACGATCTCTCGTTTTCTTTGTATTTCTTTGATTCATGTATTAATCCATTTTCCTCGAATGAATAAAATAACTTCTTCGGTCGATGAACTTCCTTCCTCATCGATTTCTCGTTCACATCGTGAGGACGCAGTAATAAGCTTCCCCATCATCCATAAAAGGGGATGGCCCTTGAATCTCGGGCCATCCCCTTTGCTTGTGTACACAGGTCTCAGTTTTCATGCTTAACGCTTCGCATACCAATCATTCGCGGCCTTCACCATATCTGCACCACCCTGTGCATGCCATTCCGCGAGGAACTGGTCATAATTGTCGAGCGATTCCGTTCCGCTAATATAGTTAATGAACGTGTCCTCTTGATACTTGTTCAACCGCTGCACGTTCTTCGAGATATCCGGCATTGGAGGCGCTGAACCGAGTGGATCAGCGATTAACAGGCCCTCCGCATTTTTCTGGAATGTGTTGAAGTAGTTCTCAACGATTGGGTTTTTCTTCAATCTCGCCTGCCAGTAGATCGGATAGTTCTTCTCGTCCACACCCGTCAAGAATGAGCTTGCATTTGTACGCTCATCTGCGAACTTCGGCAGAATCGGCGAGTAGGATCCATTCTCGAACTTGTGATGTACACCTTCTTCACCGATAGCGATCCCCTTGAAAATATCCTTATCGAACTTCATGTCGAGCCACTTTACCGCTTCTTCCTTGTTCTTCGCGAACTTCGGAATTGCAATGTAATAATTAATCGTATTGCCCGGCGTGCCTACACGCGCTTTCCCCGATTTGTCCTTCAATACCGGCACAATCGCAAGCTTCGCATCTGGGAAATTCTTCGCAAGTGCATTTTCCAAGTTCGGAGCAATCCACCACCCTGGACTATACATGGCAGCCTTGCCGCTTGCCATCTTCTCAATCGATTTATCCGCCGTATTAATGCCCCACTCGGAGTCGATTAGTCCCTCTTTGTACAGCGTATTCATGAACTTCAAGTATTCCTTCATCTCTGGAGCTTCAACCGCGTGAATGATCTTGCCGTCCCGCTCCAACCAAGCCGTCGTTAAGCCGAACACACTGGCGATATCCGGATGTACAGGGATCTTGCCTCCCGTCAGCGGAATTACATTCTTCTTCTCCTTGAATGTCTTCAGCACCGTCACCAGCTCATCCAGATTCGTCGGCATCTTCAAGCCCAACTCATCGAGCCAATCTTGGCGGACGACGAGCGCATTCGAAGAGGTTCCGCCTCCGCCCGTTTCTGGTATAGCGTAAATTTTGCCGTCATAACGGGCGCCATTCCAAGAATCTGGGCCGATAACCTGTTTCATATTCGTTCCATACTTCTCAATCAGATCATCCAGCGGCTCCAGCGCACCAGACGATACAAGCTGATAGTATTGGGCCGAAGCGAGCTTCATAATATCATAAGACTCCTTGTTCGCCATGAGCAGGTTCAGCTTCTCGTCGGCATTTTCCGCAGGAAGCATCTCATACTTCACGGAATATCCCGTCTTCTCCTTCAAGTACACGGCTACCGGATCGCTATTCGGCTCGAAGCGATCGAACTGCATCAGCTGACGGAGCTGCTTGCCGCCTTCTCCTCCTGACGCACCCTGCCCTGAACCGGCGCTGTTGCAGCCGAGAAGTGACAAGACCATCACAATCGAAATCAATGATATCCATACCTGTTTACGTTGCATGAACATACCTCCGCTCTTTTGGATGTCCCCCGAAATATCTTCACCGCATTACCCTTTTACGGAACCAATCAGCACCCCTTTCACGAAGTATTTTTGCAGGAACGGATATACCAGCAATATGGGCAAGGTTGCAACAAGAATCGAAGCGGCCTGTATAGCCTGAGGCGTCGTGTTCATGACCGCATCAATATTCGTTACATGCCCGCCATCCTGATATGTGATATTGGAATGCGCAAGCAGTTCCTTCAAGTACAATTGCAGCGGCTTCAACTCTGCCGTATTGATATAGATCATCGAGGCAAAGTAATCATTCCAGAAGCCTACCGCAAAGAAGAGTGCAATGGTAGCGAACACCGGCAGCGACAATGGAACCGTAATGCGGAACAAGATTGTCAGATTCGATGCTCCGTCCATCTTGGCCGATTCCTCCAGCTCATCGGGCAGAGACTCGAAGTAGTTTTTAATAATCAGCATATTAAACACGCTAACCATGCTCGGCAGAAAGAGCACCCACAGTGTATCGATCAGATTCAATCGGTGCATGAGCAAATACGTAGGAATAAGACCACCGCTGAACAGCATGGTGAACACATACATCAAGATGAATATTTTGCGTCCGCGCAGACGCGGCTTGGATAAGGGATATGCGGCTAATGCGGTCATGAACAGACCGAGAGCCGTTCCCGCCACGGTAATTGTGACCGATACGAGGAAAGCATTCATGAATTGAGAGTCGCGCAGCACATATAAGTACGTTCCGAACTGAATATCAACCGGGAACAAGGACACGCTCCCTGACATAACCGCTTCCTCACTGCTGAGCGACTTCGCAATCAAATTGAGAAATGGGAACAATGTCGTCCACGACACAAGGGCAAAAAACAGATAGTTCAACACATGGAAGATGCGCTCCCCTACCGACATTCGAATGGCCGTTCTTGTTCTCCGCGAAGCAGTCAATTGGTGTCTCATGTTATGCCAGACCTCCTTCCTTCTTACGTTCAGGTTCCAAATAAGCGGCGACTTGCGACATCAAGAGAGCTGTATGCTGAACTTCTCTCATTACCAGATCCCCCGGTTCAAATAGCGCCGGCTGAGAGCGTTTCCACCAATAATGAGCACAAAGCCTACGATGGATTCGAACAGCCCCACAGCAGCTGAGAAGCTGTAATTCTGCTCGCCTAGACCCGTACGATATACATACGTGCCGATAACATCCGACACATTGTAGACGACGGGATTGTACATGACGAGAATTTGCTCCGTCCCAGCCTCCAGCATATTGCCGAGCCGCAGGATGAACATAAGGAGAATGACGGGAACAAGCCCTGGTAGTGTAATATGCAGAATCTGTCTGAACTTATTTGCCCCATCGATCTTGGCTGCTTCATACAGCTGTGGATCGATAGAGCTTAAGGCGGCCAAGTATACGATGGTCCCCCAGCCTGCTTCCTTCCAGCCCGCCGTGCCGACGAGCAGCCAGCGAAAGACACTGTTGTCGAGGAAGAATTTGATCGGCTCTCCGCCGAACCACTCAATGATTCGATTCACAAGCCCCCCATTGATGGAGAGCAGATCCATAAAGAGTCCGCTAACGATAACCCATGACAGGAAATGAGGCATGTAAATGATCGTTTGTACCGGACGCTTGAACCACATTTTCGTAAGCTCATTCAACAGAATTGCCAGCAGAATTGGCAGTGGGAAGAGAAGTACAATTTTCAGAACCGAAATGATAATCGTATTCCAAAACACTTGAACGAACTTCGGCGATTGAAATAGTCGTTCGAAGTGCGAGAATCCTACCCAAGGACTGTCCTCTATTCCGCTGAAAATGTTGAAATCTTGAAACGCAATCACGACCCCATACATCGGCGTATACTTGAACAGGAGAAGAAAGGCGATCCCTGGCAAAAGTGCAATGTATAAGTCCCAGTCCTTCCGAATGTCGCTCCACAACTTTCGCCCGTATGATCGTGAAGACAAACGTGGAGCATTGTCCAATTCCAGCTTATCCATAGCTCCCATCCTTTCCGTGGCATGAGCACTTGGCATTCATTGTTTGCTGCATCTGCTACTAGCCTACGGCATCTGGCTGCAATCGAACACGGGAGAGCCATGACTTCTTCTGGTAAAATGATTTCCATCGTGAGGTCAGGTTCAACTGAGCCTATGCAGCCCGTTAACCCCGCTTCCAGTCACTCGGCGTAACCCCCCAATATTTGCGGAATACCTTCGTGAAGTAGCTGACATCGCGAAATCCCGCCGCCTGTGCTGCCTCATATACCCGCTCCCCTTGAAAGAGTGCCTCCTTGGCTCGCTCCATGCGGCGCATAAGGAGATAAGACGAGAAGGGCTGATCCATCTCCTGCTTGAACAGCCTGCTCAAGTACGAGGCATTAATAAACAGCCGATCCGCCACCTCCTGCAGGGTTAGCTCTGTATGAAGTTCACTCTCGATTAGCTCCTTCACTTCCGATACCAAGCGATTGCCGCCGCGACGACGCACCATGCCTGCTTCCGCGCCAATGCGCCGCATGACACTTCGCATCCACTCACTCCACTCCTGCTTCGTTCGCAGTTCGGCGGTGTGACGGAACCATCTTGCATCCTCTCCCATTACCTCCGCCATCGACCACCCCTGCCTGCGCAGCCACATAATAATCCACGATTGCAGGAACATCATCTGCTCCTTAAATGCCTCTGCCTCTGGAATCGCACATACTGCGCGAATCCAAGCTTCGGCCAGTTCCGCTGCCTGCTGCTCTTCGGCAGTGTTCCAGGCAATGTCCAGTTCCCGTTCCCACTGCTCCGTATGTATCGTTACGGCCGAAGCATCTTCAGCCGCTCTCAGTCCGTGATTGCGGTACGGAATGACAATATCGCCACCATGAACGAGCCGCTGACGGAGCGCGAAGTCCGCTTCCTTATACAGCCGCGGCACGTCAGCCAGCCGCCCGCACGCCGAGCAGATGCCCGCACTCGCCGTAAGCTTCAATGAAGTCTTGATATACTCCAGCATCTTGCCTGCCAGTGCATGAATGCCAATCATCAGTTCTCCATCCGATCTCTCGCAATGACTTTCTGCTGCTTGAGATGCTTCTACCCTTCTATGCTCCTCTGCCATGCCCCTAGAGAGCGCAGCGGGTGGATAGCGAAATAGGATGGCGAGCGGACCGTCTGCTTCGCGGCATAATAGCATAGAGCCGTATTCCATCCCTGTCATCGTTTCCTCCACGACTTGGCCGACCGCGAAGTGCATTAGACCCTGATCGCCTCCAAATGCCTGCACCCGCTCCTGCGGGTAAGGATCAGGATCGATTACCATCACTGCGTAGCGCTCGTCTTCCTGCAAGTCGATACCGAGTTCTGTCATTCTCCTTAGCAGCGAGGCCGTCGACAAGCTGCCATCCAGCCCTTGGCGCAAGATGCGCTGACGCAGTATCGGCAAGTAGTTGTGCCATTGCTTACGCAGCATATCGGCATCATGCCGCCGCTGAATGTCTTGGCGGCGCTCCGAGACTGCAGCGGCAACTGCTTGCAGGATGGCATCCTGTCCCGCCGGCTTCAATAGATACTGCTTCACCCCCATGGATAGCGCCTCTTGAGCATAAGGGAAGTGATCATGACCGCTGAGCACCACCGCCTTCACCTCAACATTCCACTCCAACGCTTGCCTCACGAGGGATAAGCCATCTCCGTCCGGCAGCTGAATGTCTACAAGTAAAATGTCCGGACGCTTCAACTGCAGCCACCGCTTCCCTTCTTCTAGGGTAGCGGCTGCTGTTACTTCCGTAATCCCTGCCCTCTCCCAAGGCATAAGCTCAGTTAAGCTTTGACGGAGCCGCAGCTCATCCTCCACAATCAATAGGTTCATCTTATCTCCTCCTCGGTGACGATTCGAAATGAAGGCATTCTTTGCTTCATCAACTGGCGAAAATAGGGGCAGCTGAAGGCTGCCTAGCAGCATTACGCATTAAGCATTAAGCATCAAGCATTAAGCATTAAGCATTAACCTGCCGTCCTCGACCGATCTTCAATTTGTCTCCCCACGTATGGCTCGGACAAGGGAAGCACGAGCGTTACCGTTGTCCCCCCACCCCATACACTATCAATATGAATGTTCGCGTTCTGACCGTAATTCAAGCGGATTCGTGCCGCGACATTTCGAAGTCCATAACCAGCACCTGTGTGGTCGCTCGCCACCACACCATGCTCTGTCGGCTGCCGCAATACAGCAGACAGTTCAACTTGCAATTGGGCGCGCATGTCCTCCGTCATACCCGTTCCAGAATCGATGACCCTAATTGTAAGTCTTCTCCCTTCTGTGTCCTCCTCTACTCGGACTACAATGCGCAGCAACATCTCTGCTTGCTGCGAGGACTTCTCCAAGCCATGTATGATGGCATTCTCGACAATGGGCTGCACCAGCAGCTTCACGAGCGGAAGTTCTTCTGCGCTTGGTTCAATATCGTACTCCATATGGAATAGGTCTAAGAACCGGATTTGCTGGATTCGTATATAAGCATGCAAATGCTCCAGACAGTCCTTCACGGTAATTACATCCTTGCCCTTACTCAGACTTAGCCTGAAGAATCGAGATAAGTGAAGTACCATCTCGGAAATATCCTCGGCTTCAGCATGCTGGGCCATCCAATAGATCGAATCTAAGGTGTTGTATAAGAAGTGGGGATGGATCTGGGATTGGAGCAGCTTCAGCTCTGTATTGGCAAGCCGCAAGCTCTGTTCGTAGTGATCGTGAATGAGGTGCTGCTGCTGCGATGCCATGTGGTTAAATAGGTCGGTCACGATACCGAATTCGTCCTGCCGCGTCGAATTCAGCCTCACATCTAAGTTGCCGCTCGTCATCGCCCTCATTCCCCGAGCTAACTTCCGCATAGGAGCAGCAATGCTCGTGTAGATGCTATAAGCCATAACGAGGGCAATGACAATGCTCAGCGCAAGCATAAACACCGCGTAATACTCCAGCTGGTAGGACTGTGCGAACAGCTCCCTCTTCGGCTGAGCCAGTGTCAATGTCCAGCCGTAATAAGGCGAGGCGGCTTGAATTAACACCTGATCATTCGCTTCTGCACGTGCCAGGTAATCCTGATAGGATTCAGGCTGCTTAGCCGTTCCTGTGACCCATTTCCCATCTGCCGTATATAGATGCAGCTCTGCCTGTGGCGATGGCGTAACAGAACGGATATATTGCTGCAAGCGCCCCATGTTCAGGCTAATAATAAGCGCATGACGTTCTCGATTCGGGTTGTAAATATCCATCGCCCGAACGACTGCCAGACTATCCGCTCCAAACGCTTGACCGAACGGCTTCCCCGCCCCAATTCGTTCGTCCGGCTGAATGAATACAATGCCAGTCCCCAGTCCATTAAGCAGCTGTCGAAGCCAAATGCGTTCATCCGCACGATCAACCGGAAGCACGCCATGAAGCGTAGAAATCACGGAGTTGGAATGATCGTGATATACAGCAATTTGCGAGAACATCGGATGAATCGATAGAAAGTTGGCCAGCTTATGCTTCAGATCGGCGAATGCCATGACATTCTTCGGCTCCAGCTTCCGCTTCGCATGTGCAAGCGCATCGTTCATCTCCGTATCGGTTGACAGCACCGCGGACAGCTCTTCCACGTTCTGAAGCACGAGCTCAATATTGTCCATGAGGGCATGCATTGCACTTTCGGTACGAGCGGTCGTCTCTGACAGAAGCAGCTCCTGAGAGCGCTTGTTGGAGAACCAGCCGGTCAACAGCAGAGGGATCAGAATAAGTACAAAATAGATGGTTAATCGCCACTGAATCCGTTGGCGAATTTGGTCACGTATCATTTTCAGCATATTAGCACTCATCCTCCGTGCTTCGAACTGCGTTCAGACTGAATGAATGGCGGCTCACTTCCAATCTGGTTGCGACTGAAGTGATACCAGTCATTGGCCTCCTTCGTCATATCACGCCCGCCTTCATTCATCCATTCCGACACGTATCTGTCGAAGTCCTCAAGTGGTCGATTGCCAAGAATAATGTCGATGAGCATATCATTCTTCTTCAACAATAACGGTGCATATCTTGTCATCGCTGGTGTCGGCAGAGAACGGAAAGCGCTCGGACGTGCATGCATGGATGTAAATCGAAGATTATCGTACAACTGGTATTGAATTCCTAACGAATCCAGCCGGGATCGGGTGTAATCCTCATCAGGCATATCTGCCAAATTAGCATAAAGTCCGCGATAATGATCCTGATTATGGCGCTCCATATTGGTCACCCTCTTCCCCTCCTTCCAAGCCCACACGTCTCCCTCGAATCCAAGCTTGAGGGTATCCCTCCCCTCCTCGCCGATATAGTTAAGCAGCTTCAGCACCTCCACCGCGTGAGAGCTGGTAGCAGGGATTACTTGATAGCTTCGTACTTGAGGCAGCGCAAAGGTTCCACTTCCTCCAGGCCCCTTCGGGAAAGGTAGGGGGATCCATTCTGCACGCGGATCCCGCGCCTTGCTCCTCTCCAGCACACCACGGGTATCGTACCATGTTCCCGTGAACAGACCCAGCTTCCCATCCACAACCTGCCTCTCCAGTCCACGCTGTGTTTGAATCGGGAACAATGGATCTACGAGCCCCTCCTGAACCATCGTGCGCATGAAGGCAAGGGCCTCCTTCATCTCTGGCTGCACATTGGAATATACGAGCTGGCCATCCCGTTCCATCCATTGATTGAGCTGCACACCATATGCACCGAACCACGGTGAGGTGCGGCCCAACTCTTCAATGAAGCTGGTACCATAAATATCGTGCAACCCATTGTCGTCCGAACGGAGCGAAGTAAAGGCACGCATCACATTTACCATCTCCGCAAGAGTAGTTGGTGGTTCAAGTCCGAGCTGTTCCAGCCAATCCTTGCGAATATACATCATCTCCTGCCCCCTGCCCTCATGCAGGCTCGGAATCGCATATATCTGGCCGTTAAAGGACACCTGCTCCCACACTTCAGGAGGAATCCGTTCCTTCAGCTTTGGCGCGTATCGGGCAAGCAAGTGGTCGAGCGGTGTTAGCATCTGCTTCCGTGCGTAGAAGGAGACCCAATTCGCATCCGTAATGCTGATCAGGTCTGGTATATGGTTCGACATCATCATGACACCGACGCGATCCTCATACCGATGTGATGGGGGGATGATCACTTCTACTTGAAGACCCGTCTTCACCTCGATGTCGGTTACATACGGATTGTCGTTCTCCGTCAACGGTTCTGGGAACCCTATGCCAAGACTATTCAATACAACCGTAACCTTAGGCAGCAAGGAACGCTGTTCCGCCACCTTCGACTGTCCTACCTGACTACTGCATCCTATCAGCAGCAATAAGCATGCAGTTCCTGCCATCATCCCGACTTTCTTGTACACAAGAATAGGCCTCAGCACAACAGCTAGCTCACTTGTTGTAAGCGTATACATTTTAATCAGCATAGCTCTAGTCCTGCTCGCCACACCCCGATGCTTCATCCGCATACTTGCATTCCCCTCTCCATGCCTGACCTCCATTAACCTAGGCGGAAGATTATACCTGCCTGCTTTCCCTTAATCATACAGAAAGGGCCTATCAGATTGTACTCTCTGATAGACCCTTTTTTTCATCTATTTATTCTTCTTCGGACAGACGCTTCAAATCACTGACATGCTTGTCTAATCGGCTGTAACCATCAACAAGCGCCTGAATATCCATATGCTGCTGCTCCATATTCGCCAGCACCTCTTCCACAGAGGCCATGTGCTCCTCCGTGCTGTTCGTAATCGTCACAACACCTTGTGCCATATTGGAGTACTGTGTCTGAAGGTCGCGAACGGCTTCATGCATCGCTTCCGACTGACGGTTCACCTGGTCGGTGTTATCCGTAATCGTACGCATAATCTGCTCCACTTGCCCCGTAGCCTCTACACTGGATACGACGGCAGATTGTCCACGCTGTACCTGCTCTGCTGCGGCACTGATCTGAGTTCGTATCGTTTCCAATATAGTTGCAATATCCTCAGTCGCTTTCTTCGCATGATCAGCCAGCTTGCGAACCTCTCCCGACACCACTGCGAAGCCCTTGCCATGCTCGCCTGCTCGCGCAGCTTCAATCGCCGCATTCAAGGACAGCAAGTTCGTCTGTGCGGAAATATCACTAATGGTACTGACAATATCGCCGACCTGCTCCGTCTGCGCATTCAGTGCGTCCATCACTTGAACAGTCTGTTCCACTGTACGCTTCACACGGTCAATCTCACCGACAAGGGTGTCAATCTGACCACTGCCCTGCTCAGCCAAGTGCAGTGTAATTGATGCAACCTGCTCCAATTGATTCGTTCCGTTCGCAACGTGACTAACGGAGCGCTCCACGGATTCCACAGAACTTCCGATATGCTGCAGGCTAATCGTCTGCTGTTCGAAGCCTGTCGATATTTGCGCGAATGTCTCTGTAACTTCACGCGAGATCGTTCCTGTCGATTCTGCACGCAGCTTCTGCTCATGACTGAATTCATTAAGCATCGTAACCGAAGATTGAATTTGTCCAAGCAATTCTATCGCCTGCTCCTTCGATTTCAGCGCTTCCGTTCCCCGTTCCGCCACTTGCCGCTGCAAGTTCTGACTGAACACCGCCGAAGCACTGAGTGCAATCGTCACGAAGAGCAGATACATAAGCAAATAGAGGAGCGGTTCTCGCGTGAAAAGCTTCTCATTCAGGAATGGATCATAGAATACGTACACCGTCATTATCATACTGACTACGCCGGTAAAGACGATAGGACGATAATTCTGATATAAAGTCATCAAGCTGATTACGACATAGAATAACAAATACGTGCTGAAGATCGGATTCGGATCCGACTTCATCAGCAGCAGGACAAGCGAACACAGAAACACCGGAATTAAGTACATCACATACTTTACGCCAATGCGCTTATAGGTTAAGAACGTTGCTAATCCACAAGCTACCGCGCCAAAACCAATCAGCACATACAGCATGGTCCCGACAATACCTGCAGCCAAATCCCCGATGATTCCAATCGCAAGCATTGTCCATATGATCTTGACAAACAGGCGGTTGCGCCTGTCAAGAATCGTTAGTTCATTCACGTCATCTACCAACTTTCTATGTATCGAGTGATCGTCGTTAACAGCTTGTCTAGTCAGTTCGTTAACCATTCCTTAACATTTCTGCATTTCCGTTAACTTCAACACCTTATTATATCGGCTAACAGGTGATAGGAATTGAGTGAACTTCCACTTGTTCCTGTTCTGGGATTAACCAGTCGAACTTGGCTGGATTCTGCCAGATTGCACCGACATGAATAAGAGTAGGAATGACATCGTCCCCCTTATAGAACATCTTCTTTCCAACCTTGCGCATTGGTACATGGAATGATACGCGCAGCGCACGCGCGAATACCGGTTCCAGCAGACAAGCGCATTGCAAGATCCCATGCTTGCGCGAGTAATGAACGATTGAAGATAGCAGCCGATCGATATTATGACCGCGATGTTCCTTCAGCAAAGCTACCTTGTCCACTTCAGCCACTTGCTCCGGGGCGTTCATCACCTCCGGCTGCTCCGCGAATGGCGCGACCTCGTTCAGCATACACGCACTCTCACTGTACAGTTTCAGTTCGAATGTTCCTACAGCAACCCCTTCCTCGTTAAATACGATGACCTGTTCCAACGGATGTGCAGCGGATTCCAGTTCAAAGCCCATCTCCTTCCAGACGGTTGTCCAAATGGATCGATACAGCTGCACCTGTTGTTCGCTTTTCACCGAAATATGCATTTCCCTGTAACTCCTTTATGTAAATATTTATATAATTTGTTATCGGTCACAGGTAAAGGAATGATTACATAAATCTTTTTTCAAAAAACCTTGAAAACAGAGAGTTATTTTCTGAAATCACACTTCTCTGTCTCATTGTAAAAACGATCGCATGTAATGCCAACTCCCCATTTCAAAATTCGTTCCAACGACCCAATTATATATGAATATATACTCATATTCTGTCGGTTTAGTTGCAGTCTATGCCGCTATCCAACCATCCTCACAGCTGCAACTTTACATTTGTCATAAATGTAAACCTCCTATATACTTGTAACAACGTTAATTTAGACACAATCCATTCGTAATCGGAGCGATTTATAGATGTCACAATCCAAAGTAACTCAACAACATATTGCCGACGCGCTGAACTTGTCCCGCAATACCGTATCGAAGGCGTTGAACAACGATCCTGACATGCGCGATGACACGAAACGCCGCATCATGAAGAAGGCCGTCGAGCTTGGCTATACCAAGTTCCATCAACTCGAAGCTGCGGAAGGAATCATCTCGGCCAATCGTATCGTGTCCCTGCTTACTCATTCTGACTATATGGGCAACCATTATTGGTCTAGCTTCATCAAAGGGCTGAATACAACCTTGAAGGAAGCTGGCTACTCCCTGGCGATGACGATTGTTGACATGGAAGAAGAGCGCGAACAGAAGCTGCCTTCTCTATTCGTGCAGCAGCGGCCTGCTGGCGTTATTATGATCGGCCCCTTCTTGAGGGAGTACTATGAGCTAATCGAACGTTCAGGCATTGCCTCGATGTTCATCGATACGTATGCGGACTTCAACTTCGGCATGCTGGGCAGCGATATTATGCTCGTAGACAATGCCCATAGCGTATATGCCCTAACGCAACAACTAATCGCACGTGGACATAAGAAGATCGGCTTTGTAGGCGATATCGGCTCCTGCCTCAGCTACCGCGAACGGTGGGAAGGCTTCAATCGTGCGCTGTCTGAAGCAAGGCTCAGTGTCAATGAATCTTGGTGCATCATCAACTCCATGAAGCGTCATTATTTTAATGAAGAGGAACTGTCTGCAGCCTATTCCCGGATGGAGGATAAGCCAACGGCCTTCGTATGTGTGAATGACAATATTGCTGTCGACTTCATGCAAATTGTGAAGGCAAGCGGCATGCGCGTACCTGAGGATATCTCCATTACCGGATTCGACAACATCGCCGAATCGGTGCTTGTTCATCCCGCCATCACGACTGTACATGTACCGAAGGAAGAGCTCGGCATGCGCGCCGGAGAACAGATCGTATGGCGCATTGACCACCCGCATCGTCCGAAGGAGCTTATTCGCATCGGCGTGGAGGTAGAATGGCGCGATTCAGTACACAGTCTGATATAGTTTACATTTGCACATCTACATTCGATATGTAACACGTTTTTGCACATTATTTGCACGGTAAATGCACAATATTTACTTGACATTGTAACCTTAGTGTTTTACTCTTTAGTTATTCGGAAACGCTGTCATTGCGTTTCGAGAGACAATTGACACATGCTGTGTTACAAGTTCAGTTGACATTGCACACGACATCAATAAAGAACAAGGCTCTCACCTATTCTTTTGGTCTCAACATCTGTCACCTGCACTTGAACAGCACAGGTTTCATACTTACTACGCAAAGCGAGGTTTGCATCATGAGCCAAATTAAGATCATCGGTCCAGATATTCCGAACATGCCTTGGGAAGAACGTCCTGAAGGACATCGCGACGTATTGTGGCGCTACAGCCAGAACCCAGTAATTCCACGTGATTTGCTGCCTAACTCGAACAGTATCTTCAATAGTGCTGTTGTTCCGTTCGAAGGCGGATTCGCTGGCGTATTCCGCTGCGACGATCGCAATCGCTACATGCGCTTGCATGCTGGCTTCAGTAAAGACGGCATTAACTGGGACATCAACCATGAGCCCCTTACATTTGAATGTGACGATCCGGAAATCGGCAATTTCATCGAAGGCTACGACCCACGCGTATGCTGGATCGAAGACCGCTACTATGTAACTTGGTGCAACATTTACCACGGCCCAACAATCGGCGTGGCATACACATATGATTTCAAGACATTCCATCAGCTCGAAAATGCATTCTTGCCTTACAACCGCAACGGAGTTATGTTCCCGCGCAAAATTAACGGCAACTATGCAATGGTGAGCCGTCCGTCCGATACAGGCCATACACCATTCGGCGACATCTTCTACAGTGAGAGCCCTGATATGGAATTCTGGGGTCGTCACCGTCACGTAATGGCTCCAATGGGCGGCTGGCAGAGCAAGAAAGTTGGCGCAGGTCCAATTCCAATCGAAACAAGCGAAGGCTGGCTCATGATCTATCATGGCGTCCTGAACTCCTGCAACGGATTCGTATACGCATTCGGCGCAGCGATCCTTGACTTGGATGAGCCTTGGAAAGTAAAATACCGCAGTGAACCTTACTTGCTGCAACCTTCCACATTGTACGAGTGCGTAGGCGACGTTCCTAACGTAGCATTCCCTTGTGCATCACTTGTGGACGCGGCAACAGGACGCATCGCGATTTACTATGGCGCAGCTGATACTGTTACTGCTCTTGCATTCGGTTATGTTGATGAGATTATTGAATTCGTGAAGAATAATTCTCGCGTGAAGTAAGATATACTGTAAGCAAAGACTGCTGGGAGCAGCACCGACTTACAGGGCTCTTCCTTTCTTTGCGACCCCTATACCTATGATCAAAACCCCCTTGCATCTGATCGCAATAAGCGGCCAGCGCGAGGGGGTTTTGTGCAATAATGTGCAATAAGGAAGTCTACGATTATTTAGAATGTACAGTCTTACACCATCGCACTGCGCAATTGCTGCACGTAGCGCCATCGAATGACGAAGAAGTAAATGATTTGAACTACTGTGAAGCTAACGAGCACTTTAATTGTACTTTCCCCCACAGAGAAGTGAACCAACTGCTGCAGCGCTGCAAATGCAACCCCACTATGCAAGATTGCGATGAGAAGCGGCAAAAAGAACATAACCAGCAGCTGTCGTGTCACGACGCGATTCAATTCCTTGCGAGTCAACCCCATCTTGGACAGCATCTCGGTCTGCTGCTGATCCCGACTGCGATCCGTATATAATCGGAAGTATAAGAAGCTTGCGGCAAAGGTGAAGAACACCACACCAATGAGTACGCTCACGAGCAGCAGTAATCCATTTGCCTGCTTGGCCGCTACCCACTGCGGGTACAGCGCCCTGAACTGAAACTTCATGGATTCGCTCTGTTCTCCTTCTTGATCTGCGTTCAGTTGCTTCATTAGCTGTTCTGTTGTATCCCCAAGCTTACTCCAATGCTCTACCGCAAATCCATATACCGTATAGGATTCCTGGCCTGACTCACCCCGATCAGGGATCTGCTCATAAGCATCATCCGTTACCACAACAAGCCGAATGAGCCCATAATCCTGCGGCAGCACCTGATGGGGTACAGCTTTCATTATTTGAAAGGCAAATCGAGTAGTGTCTTCCATCAGTTGGACAACCTCTTCGAATCCTTCTTTACTATATACTCGTTCCCCTATGACTGAAGTCGGCACAAGGAACGCTTCATTATCAGCGGTAATCGCTTCTTGCTCATATCCAAGGGCTGTCGCCAGCTTGTTATAATCGGACAACTTCATGACCGTGACATCATTACCTGCAAATTTCAAGGTAGCTGCGCCAACTCGATAAGGCAATTGTGATTGTTCCAATTTTTGTTTAATCAGACTTACATGGTCCTGTTCCTGCTTATTCCCTTGATACGAATAATAAGTAAATGCATACGGGTTCGTCATCTCCGCTAACCCTTGATTGCCGATTGCCGTACACGTACCAATCGCAGTAAATGCAACCGCCGAGATTACAGCAACGATAAAGAACAAGCGTGAATTATCCTTCAACCGATATCCCAGTTCAGAGAGCGTCAAGAGATTCGTCTTCTTGAAATACAGCCGCTCGCTCCGCTTCAACATTCGCAGTGCAAATACCGCGAATTGCGTGAACAGAAAATACGTCCCGACTACAGTCAGCACCACCCCTGACAGGAGTACAAGGAACGAATACGTGATGCCTGTTGCAAAGGAAAACACCGTCGCATAGCCCGCTCCGACGAGCAAGACGGCTAGCACCGACAGTCCTATCGACGCCTTAGGCTCAGGCTTTGGCTTGTCCGATCCCTTGAGCAGATTAATGAGTTGATGCACCCTTACCATCCGAGTAGTCACGATCGATATCAGCAGGAAAAGGATCAAGAATGCGATAAACGTTGTCCCTATCGCCTTCAATGGTACATAAAACGTTAAGCCTTTATCAATCGCCAGAAGTTCAGATATCCCGGAGAGGATTAATTTCGAGAAAATGACACCCAGCAATACGCCTGCCACAATAGAGGCGCAGCCAATCAGCATATTTTCCATGAACACCAGCTTGCGGAATTGCTTAGGAGACATTCCATGTATGATGAGAATGCCGAATTCCTTGTTCCGTGTCTTAAGAAACGATCCTACCGAATATAGGATGAAGAAGAAAGAAAACACGATCAGCAGAACCTGCGACACACGCAGTCCCATCATCCCAAGTTCGCTTAGTGTCTCACTGGAAGATCGAATCTTGCCGTTCAAATCGGGATGGAACAAGAGCAAAGAATAGGTGAAGAACATCAGTACCGAGAAGGTACTGCTCCAGAAATGAGCAGCGTACATGCGCTTGTTGCGTGCAATATTATGAATAGCTAGTTGTGAGAACGTCATTCGGATTGCCTCCCATCACGGACAGCACGTCCATTATGCTGCGCATAAACATGGTCTGACTGCCTCTTCGAGTAATTTCATGATGCAGCTGACCATCCTTAATGAAGACAACGCGATCACAATAGCTTGCCGCCATCGCATCATGCGTAACAAGCAGCATCGTCGTCCCCTCCTCCTTGTTCAGCTGATACATCGTATCCATCACAGCTCGCGATGACTTCGAATCCAGGTTTCCAGTCGGCTCATCCGCCAGCAGCAGCTTCGGCTGGTGAATAATGGCGCGTGCAATAGCTGCGCGCTGTGCTTGCCCTCCGGAAATCTCGTAAATTCGCTTGTTCAGCAATGCAGTAATGCCAAGCCTCTCTGCCAGCGCATTCGCCTTGCGGTGCAATTTCTCCACTTCTACCCCGTCCAGTGTTAAGGGAAGTACGATATTTTCCTTAACGGTCAGCGTATTTAATAGATTAAAGGATTGGAATACGAATCCGAGCTCGCGCCGGCGGAATAGAGCCAGCTTCTCCTGAGATAATTGGAAGGGATTATTGCCATGAATCAACACTTGGCCAGATGAAGGCGCATCAATGGTTGCAATCATATTCATTAAAGTGGTCTTCCCGCTTCCAGATGGCCCCATGATGCCTACGAATTCCCCCTGCTCAATACCTAGATTTATATTGGACAATGCCTGATAGGCTACCTTTCCTTCATAGGTCTTACTTAAGTTCCTCACTTCTACCATTGTCATTTTCGATTCCACTCCTGTTTACGAGATTATATTCATCCTGCATATTGTTCAAAGCCATAATCGAGCAATTCTCTCGCATCTGTCCAGACGCTATTCGAACCGGAATGCAGAACAACTGTAATCATTCGGTGATCATTGCGCTCGGCAGCGGAGACTAGACAGTATCCGGCTTCATCGGTGAATCCTGTCTTAATGCCTGTCGATCCTTCATAATAATATTCGCTCTCCTGTTGCAGCAACCGGTTCCGATTCGTATACGACTTCATGATCTTCTCCATATCTGCGGACACGAGCTTCACATCAGCAGTAGTTTGGCCTACAATAGTGCGGAACACTTTGCTCTTCATCGCTTCCTTCGCAATAACAGCCAAGTCATGTGCTGAACTATAATGGTTCGCATCGTGCAATCCATGCGGATTCATAAAGTGCGTGTTGCGAAGGCCGAGCTCCTCTGCCCGATCATTCATGCATTGAACGAACACGCGGATCGCTTCTTCCGTATCCAAGGATGCATCGGCGCGCACCTGACGTCCCAATTGAACGGCGACCGTTCTCGCCGCATCGTTCCCGGACGGCAGCATCATCGCTTCCAGCAAGTCTTTCCACGACAATTGCTGCCCGAAGCGCAGCCCTGCCGAGCTCTCCCCCGGCTTGGCAAGCAGCACCTCCTGCCCTACAGTCACCTGTTCATTCATGTCCGCCATCTCGATGGCGAGGAGCGCGGTCATCACTTTGGTCGTGCTGGCCGGTGCAAGCCGATCATCAGCATTCATCCCGTACAGAACTTCACCTGTATCTTGATTGATGACGATCGCTGCCTGGGCATCCAGGCTTCCTGAAGCAAATACATTCTGCCCAGTTACAGTGTGCACGCTGTTAGACACTACTTTATATATCTTTTGTTTGATTTGTCCTGAGTAAGGCTGCAGTATGAACCAAATACCAGCAGCGGCGATGCAGCCAGCGAACAGCCATCTTTTCCTATTCAATCTCACGATTATCCACCCTTATCCTGTTATCATGCATTCGCATGTCTTCCCGTGATAGGTATCAGGATAACCGAATGGACTTAATAATGTGCTAAGCAGAAATGAAGAAAAGTGAATGAAAGATGAAGAAAATATGAAGAAGACGGTATAAAGGTTATGTGGAATTTATACCCTATGTACAAATCTATTAATTCTAGACCTTAGTAGGGGGATTAATCGGCTCGAACAGGTATAATAGACATATGATTGTGAAATATGTAACATATCGAGGAGGTATACCTTATGAAACGCAACATCTTAGCCGCTGTTCTCATCTTGGGAGGAAGCCTCTTGCTAGGCAATACCGTATACGAGGGACTCGCAGGTGCGGGAGAGACAGAAACCGGCACAGCATCAGCTCACGACATGCAACAACACCATATGGAACAATCCCATATGAGTGATTCCCCTATGAATGATTCTCGTATGAGTGAATCCCGAATGAGTGAATCTCGTATGGGCAAAACAAACAGGGATGTATCACCACGTCACGAATCGGGCAACTCCCATATGTCGAAGTACTCCAGCCATAACGACAACTGCCATAACAAAGCATAAGTAGAACAATAACCGAAGGCTCACCTGCCTTCGGTTCTTATTCATACAACGGAGGCACGGAACTTGGAATCTCAACGACAAAGTAAGTGCCTTCCTGATTGCTTATCGCTTCAATTGTTCCCCCATGCAGCTCTACAATCGTCTTGGAAATAGCAAGACCTAGCCCAGAACCGCCTGAATGCTCGGATCTTGATTTCTCCACGCGGTAAAAGCGATCAAAAATATGCGGCAGATCATGAGCTGGTATAGGCTCACCGCTATTGTGCACAGAGATCATAATTCGAGTCCCCCGCTTGCGGAGGAATATTCCTACTGCAGATCCACGCGGCGCATAGCGCATCGCATTGGTAAGCAGGTTGTCGAATACACGCACCAGCTTATCTGGATCCGCCTCGATCCAGTACTGATCCTCATCGCTGTGCATCGAGATGGTCAGTCCCTCCTGCTCCATCGGATAACGATAGTGTACACACAGCTGACCTGCCATTTCCACAATATTGAGCGGCTTCGTATGCAGTGTCATCCCGCCATTCATGCGGGTATATTCGAACAAATCATTAATCATGACATTCAGGCGCTTTGCCTTCTCATAAGCAATATTCGTATAATGCCGCAGCTCTACTTCGTCCCTATATCGATCCTGCTCAACCAACCCTAAATAGCCCATAATGGAGGTAAGCGGTGTGCGAAGATCATGCGATACGCTTGTAACCAGTTCATTTTTGGTACGTTCGGCAAGGCGCTCCTCTTCCAGCGACAGCTTAATCTGTTCAGCCATACGATTAATGTTATCCGCAAGCCTGCCAATTTCATCATCCGTGGAGACGGTGCAGCGGGCATCCAGATTGCCATCCGCCATACGCTGAACCGTTGCTGTAATTTGCTCCATATTTTTAATTAATTTGCGATTCAGTAAAAAATAGATACCGACGAACAGCGCCAACCCAACGACAATGAGCGGTACAACAACTCCGAACATTCGCTCCAATGCCCGAAACAAACTATTAAGCAGATCGATATGCAAGTAAGTGTACATAAACAGAGCAAGACCGAGCATGAGGTAGGCTGTTATCAATGCCAATATAATGCTCAGCACGAAGGTGAACAGCATCTTCCATCGAAGGCTACTATACCATGGTGTCTTCAATCTTATACCCTACTCCCCATACGGTCTGAATGAGTTTGCCACCGCTTGATTCCAGCTTGTCCCGCAGCTTGCTGATATGAACCGCCACCGTATTGTGCGATCCATTGAAGTTCTCTTTCCATACTCGTTCGTACAGCTCTTCCGCACTGAATACTCTTCCTGGGTTGCTCGCCATTAAGTAGAGAATATCGAATTCCACACTCGTTAAATGTACTGCTTGTCCATCCACCTTCACCGAATGGGTCGACTTATTAATATCCATCGTTTGAATGCGAATGACATCCACAGGCTGCGCTTGAGACTGAAGCTGCGAGTTCAATAAGTAAGCACGGCGGAGCAGTGATTTCACACGTGCTACCAGCTCCAATGGATTGAACGGCTTCGTCATATAATCATCCGCACCTGTCATAAGGCCCATGATCTTATCCATATCTTCCGACTTTGCGCTCAGCATCATAACTGGCGTCGCTTGGTTCTCCCGAATTTTGCGGCATACCGCAAGCCCATCCAGTCTCGGCATCATCACATCGAGAATGACCAGTTCGATAGGTTCATGCTGAAGGATGTCCAATGCTTCCACACCATCGTATGCCTTATGCGTGCAATATCCTTCATTTTTCAAGTAAATATCGATTAAGCCAGCGATCTCTTTATCATCGTCGACAATTAATATATTTGTCACACCCATTACCCTCCTGCTTCCACTATCAACATTGTTGGCACTAGCATACCGTTAAATACCGTCCCGGTTCAACGGCAATCACTAGCAGCCTGCTCTCCTGTTTACATGAATCCACGGAAAAATTCCAGAAAACGCTGCCCTTCAGTAACATTGTGCTTCATAACCGCATACGTTCTTGCGGTAGGCAGCATCAATTCCGAGCAATCCACCTGAAGCAATCTTCCTTCCGTACGTTCACGGCGAATCGTAATCTCAGGCAAGAACGAAATGCCAAGCCCTTCTTCAATGAACCGCTTCGTTACATGAACTTGGGTAACAAGCATTGTGCGAATGTATCGATACCTCGTCTGCAGCTCCTGCACAAGCGGCTCCCAATATTCAGGATGATTATAAGTGAGCAGCATATGATTCGCCAGCAAATCTCCGAGCTGGAGCGGAGAAGCAGTCTCTGCATCATGCCCATCATGCGGCGCAACAAGCACCACCTCGTCCTCCCCCAATATATCACAGGTGAGCCGCGCATCACTTGCCCACATTCGAGATAACCCTAGATCCACCTGATCCTGCAGCACCGCATCGGCAATTTGCTTCGATTCCAACACCTGAACTTGAACCTCTACATCAGGATTAGCATGCACATAGCGATTCAAGACATGTGGGATGAGATATGCCGCTACAAGCGGCGATACCGCCAGATTCAATCTTCGGGTATAGCCCTGCTTGAAGCGATGCAGCTCCTGCAGGCCTTCCTCGTGGACGGACAACAGATGTTTCGCGTGTGGAAGGAATCGCCGTCCTTCCTCGGTCAATTCTACTCTGCGTCCTACTCGTTTAAATAAAGGCGAGCCCAAGTATTGCTCCAACTGCTTGATCTGGATCGTTACCGTCGGCTGCGAAATGAACAATTCCTCCGAAGTGCGACGGAAATTCTCATGCGCAGCAGCGTGCACAAATGTTTGTATCCATTTCAAATCCATCGTCATCGGCTCCTTATTGATTATGATTCCCTATTAAATCAATAAAAACGTTTCAATATTTTTAATCAAACACCATGTATATAATAATACATATTAAAGGAGGAGGGAAATGATGGTTGACAAGGGGTTAAAAGGTGTTGTTGCAGCAGAAACCGAATTGAGCTTCATTGACGGCAATGCCGGTATATTGCTTTATCGCGGATATGATGCTAAAGAACTTGCCATTCGGCATTCCTTCGAGGAAGTCGCTTACCTACTCTGGTACGGCTCGTTGCCGAGCTCAGCAGAATTGCAATCCTTCAAAGCGGCCTGGGTGCGCTGCAGACAGCTGCCTGAGCCTGTCATCCATTGCTTGAACCAGCTTCCTTCAGACATGAACTTGATGAGTCAGCTGCGCACCGCAGTCTCTGTACTAGGAACGACTGTATACGAAGGGGCTCCACACATCGAACAAGCGATGGCGTTAACAGCGATGATGCCTGCTATCATCGCGAACTTGTATCGCAAGCAGCAAGGGCTGCCTATATGGGACTCGATACCGAGTAACGAATCTCTAGGCCATGCAGCCCATTATCTATATTTGCTGACAGGTGAGGTTCCGACCGATATCCATGCCAGCGCGTTGGAAACGTACATGATCCTTACCATGGAGCATGGACTGAACGCTTCCACCTTCACCGCTCGCGTTATCACATCCACAGAGTCGGATATGGTTTCCGCTTTGACGGGGGCGCTTGGGGCGATGAAGGGGCAGCTTCATGGCGGCGCTCCTTCAGGAGTAACGGAAATGCTGGAGGCGATCGGTACGGCTGATCGAGCGGAAGACTGGCTGCGTGAACAGTTGGAGAATCGGAATTTGTTAATGGGCTTCGGGCACCGTATATATCGGACACGCGATCCAAGAGCAGAAGCATTGAAAATGCGCATTGCGCAGATGGAGGAAAGTGACCATTGGCTCGATTTGGCTCAGTTCGTCGAGGATACTGCTGTACGACTACTCGCTGAATATAAGCCTGGGCGCAAGCTGTATGCGAACGTCGAATTTTATGCAGCTGCCATTATGCGTGCAATTGGCTTGCCTAGTGAGTTGTTCACACCAACCTTCTCGGCAAGCCGTACCGTCGGCTGGACCTCCCATATGATCGAACAGGCGAAAGACAATGTCATCTACCGTCCCGATGCCAAGTACATTGGCTCGTTTCCCACTACTGAACATGTATCGTAATGCGTAAACCTTTGGTCTCTATCCTCTTTTTTATACATTTATGGGGTGTCTCTTCGTCGGATCGGAAAGAAAAGACGAGCAGGCACCTCCTTTTTTATCCGAAACCACGTAATTTATCCAAAAGACGAACAATCACAAATTTGTACCACTTCCATTATCCAATCCCATCTTGGCGGATCGAACCCATCATAATATGGTTTAATTAACCAACGTAACTTTTAAGCACCTTATAGCCTGTCCTCTTCATATAGACATTTTCCGATGACACCCCAAGCACAATCCCCTAGTTATTATCATATTTATTTGAAATACGCCCGTATAGAGCGCGAAAAATGTCCTCTCTTGAAATACATACCAGCCACTTCAAATTGTTAAAATTTTTCTATAAAAAGGTTTTATGGCCATAAAAGATTATATTAATGTAATAAATTTTATCACCCTGTGTAAAATCTTCTTTTACGGATGTGGGCGTTTTTGCGACAAATCGTATTTCAAAAAGCGCACATTGTCAGTATAATGTGTGAAAAGTGTTCCTATATTGCAGAGAGGTTAGGTGTAATCCCATGGAAACCATACAACGCGAACAAACAGAAGTACTTAACCCATACGAAATCGTTAAGAAGCAAATTGATGCAGCTGCAGCTAAATTGCAATTGCCCGAGCATGTCACCGAATTACTGAAGAGACCAAAGCGTGTTCTTTCCGTAAACTTCCCAGTTCGAATGGACGACGGCTCAATTCGTATCTTCGAAGGCTATCGCTCGCAGCATAACGATGCAGTAGGACCAACAAAGGGCGGCATTCGCTTCCATCCGGATGTAACACTTGACGAAGTTAAAGCACTCTCCATGTGGATGACATTCAAGTGTGGTGTTGTTGGCTTGCCATACGGCGGCGGCAAGGGCGGCGTTATCGTGGACCCACGCACACTCAGCAAAGGCGAGCTTGAGCGTCTCAGCCGCGCATTCATGGAGGCAATTGCTGACATCGTAGGACCAGAGCGCGATATTCCAGCTCCAGACGTATATACAACACCTCAAATTATGGGTTGGATGATGGACACATACAGCCGCTTGCGTGGACACAACTCGCCAGGCGTTATTACAGGCAAGCCAATCATCATCGGTGGTTCCCTTGGACGGAACGCAGCGACTGCTCAAGGTTGCGTATATGCAATCCAATCTGCATTGGAAGACATTAAACTTCCGATGGAGAACGCAAAGGTAGCCGTTCAAGGGTTCGGTAACGCTGGACGTATTGCAGCTCGCCTGCTCACAGACCTCGGTGCAACAGTAGTGGCAGTCAGCGATTCCCGTGGCGGTATCTATGATGCAGACGGTCTTGATCTGGATCGTGTTGAGCAGTTGAAGGACGAAGCAACGATCCTCGATTACGGCGCAAGCTACCATATCAGTAACGAGCAGCTGCTTGAGCTGGATGTAGATATCTTGATCCCGGCAGCATTGGAAAATGTCATTACACAGGAGAACGCTCCACGCGTTAAAGCACGCATCGTTGCGGAAGCAGCAAACGGACCGACAACTCCTGAAGCGGACGCAATCCTGAACAAGAACGGAACAATTGTTATTCCTGACATTTTGGCAAATGCCGGCGGTGTTACAGTATCTTACTTCGAATGGGTACAAAACCTGATGAACTACTACTGGAGCGAAGAAGAAGTTCTGGAGAAGCTCCAAGTGAACATGGTGAAATCGTATAATGCCGTTCGTGATCTGGCAAAAGAATACGCTACAGATCTTCGTACAGCAGCCTTCATGATTTCACTTCAACGCGTTACAGAAGCTATGCGTGCAAGAGGTTGGGTATAAGCCATTCCAAACGCTAAAGGTCAAATATATCCTTACCCTTCAACATAAGTTCAGCCCTCTCCACTTCCAGCCGGAAGCACGAGAGGGCTGATTCTGTATATTGGACACATAAAAACTCCATTTTCATGAATTGAGTATATTCTTTCCACATACACTATCAACTATATTTTTCTAACCGCCTGCATTCCCTCACCCAGCCGTCTTGTTGGTAAGAATGGGATCATGGTCTATAATGTAACGTGTAGCACGATACTGACACAAAAGGAAAACATAAATCATGAATGCTAAGCGTACCAATAAGCGCCGTTCCCGTTTCATTCCTTTTCGAATGACAAGGGATATTATAGGGGTGTGGAAATATGCTTACCGTCCTTTTCTTCTATTTGAATTGGTGTACAAACTACTGACGATTGGCGTATTCATCCCGCTTCTATCGATACTTTTCAACAAAATACTAGATGTCGGGGGCTTCAATGCGGCCGCGAATCACGATCTGCTCCGCTTCGTGTTCAGCAGATACGGCCTACTCAGTCTGCTGCTCATGGCCCCCATTGCCATGATGCTCATTTACACGGAGTTCGCTGCTCTCGTCTATATTGCCTATTACGGTATTCAAAAGAAACGCGCACGAATTAGGCCTGTGTTGTTCAAAGCCCTCTCTCGATTGCCAGGCTTATGGCGCATTGGGATATTCGGTCTGGCTCTTTATTTGCTGCTGTTGTTCCCACTGCTTGATGCCGGCATTGGAGGATCACTACTGCCTAGTGTAGCGATACCGAACTTTATTACCGGTGAGTTAATGAAGACAAGTATCGGAACCATCGTCCTAGTCATTGTCGCGCTGGTCGTTCTCATTCTGAATCTGATTTGCATTTATGCCCTGCCGATTATGGTATTGGAAGGCAAGAATCAATTCTGGAATGCTGTCCGCAAGAGCGGCCGATTGTTCTGGCGCAGCAAGTGGTCATTAGTTAGAGCCGTGATTGAATGGGTCATTATCTTCTTACTCCTATTCATTCTCCTGATCTGTCTTCTCATCCTAGTGGGGCTTCTGCTTCCTGATGGAGATAGCGAAGGGGCTGCCATAGCTATTACGCTTGGCATTACACTCAGCCTAGGCTTGTATATTGCAACGCTAGTTATGACACCATTGTTCATTACCGTCATTACACTGCTCTATGTGCGTTATCAAGGTCAAGACCAGGTGAACCTTGATACAGACGGAGTCGATGCCACTGTCTGGGAAGGTCGCGACATGCAGCGTTCACTTGTGCGGCGCTATCGCTCTGCACTGGCGACATTCGGACTTCTTATTCTTATCGCCATCGGCTGGGGGGCAACGACCTTATTGACCGATTGGGGAGAGGCTAATGATAAATTCATCATCATGGCTCATCGCGGCGATGTGACTGCCGGTGTGGAAAATACAATGGGCGCTTTCGAAGGCGCCATTCGAACAGGGGCTGACTATATCGAGCTTGACATTCTTCAGACGAAGGATGGCAAGCTGGCAGTTATCCATGATGAGAACTTGAAGCGGTTATCCGGAAAAAATGTGAATGTGTTCGATCTTACACTCGCTCAGTTGCAGCAAATTCCGCTGCGCGCAGGGGAGTTCCGTGACTTCGTGCCTTCCCTCGACGAGGTACTCGAGCGAACGAAAGGGAAAATCAAGCTCAACGTGGAACTCAAGACACATGGTCATGAGAAGAACTTGGTCTCTACCTTTGTCAACACGATACGCAAACATAAGGCAGAACAACAAATTATTGTGCAAAGCCTAGATTACGAACTGGTTCAGAAGGTGAAGAAGGCAGCACCGGATCTGACGGTCGGGTATGTCATATTCGCCACCTTTGCTCCGCTTAATCGCTTCGAAGCAGATTTCTTCGTTGTCGAAGAATCATTTGCCCGACCAAGACTCATTCGCTCAGCGAAAATGAGCGGCAAGCCCATTTACGTCTGGACGGTCAATGATACAGAGAGTGTAGAACGATTCTATACCCTTGGAGCTGACGGTATCATTACAGACATTGCCACTGATGCAAAAGAGACCATTAATGTACTGCACATGGTAGAGAGCGAGGAGCAATAACAAGAACAAGAAGGCTCCATTCCCATTTACACACAAACACCCGGTAAAAAAGCGAAATCCGCTTACCTACCGGGTGTTGTTCTTATCTCTATTTGAACGATTTGCCTATCAGTCCTGCAGCTTCTCTCGTACGGACTGCAGTTTCTGAGCAACCGAGGACGGCTTGTCTCTGCGGTCATCGATTTTTAACACAGTTGACACACGCTGTGCTCCTGCCTCGAATGGACTTTCATGAAGTGCCTGCACCGCTGCGAGCAATCGATCCAATGGCCCCTCAATAATGGTTCCCATCGCAGTTAGCTCATAGGTGATGCCCTCAACACTCTCCAGCGCCTTCTGCATTCCCGCCACGTAACTGCTCAAGCTTGTAGAGCCTGTGCCGACTGGAATTACAGTAATCTCAGCTATCGCCATATACGTTCATCCCTTTCTTGAACCTATCCCCATCATATCCCTTCACGAAAGGGAGCTCAATACGATTCCTACAATAATTATCTCCAACTACCTTCTCCTATGGATAGAGGAGAACATTCGAAGGTTCGTTCCCATCCAACCTAGCTCAATCCCGAAATAGACCCATTTGCGTCCACATGGATGCGCTCAGCAGCAGGCCGTGCCGGCATTCCCGGCATCGTAAGCACTTGCCCCGTGTGCACCACGACAAATCCAGCTCCAGCAGATAAGCGAACATCCTTCACTTCAACAGTGAACGCCTCTGGTGCACCAAGCAGGCCTGCTCGATCGGAGAAGGAATAAGGCTTCTTCGCCATGCATACAGGCAGGCGGCTTGCTCCAAGCTGCTCCAGCTTACGCAGAGCACGCTTCGCCGCAGGCTGATAATGCACACCCGCACCGCGATATATACGCGTAACGACGGCTTCTATCTTCTCCTCAATGGAATACTCATCCGGGTACAGCAGCTGGAATTGCGATTCAGCATCAGAGGAATCGGCCAATTCGGCAACATGCTGCGCCAATGCGCGGCATCCTTCGCCACCATTCTCCCATGCTTCGGACAGGATCGCACGCACTCCCGATTGTGTGCACAACTCGATAACCGCATCCAGCTCGGCAGGCGAATCTGTCGCAAATCGATTCACAGCGACAACCAGAGGCACGCCGAACTGCTTTATATTTTCAATATGACGCTGTACGTTCACGAAGCCAGCACGAACCGCTTCCACATTTTCAGCGGCCAGCTCCTGCTTGGATACGCCACCGTTATATTTCATTGCCTTCACCGTAACAACAAGCACGGCTGCCGACGGGAACAAGCCTGTCTGGCGGCACTTAATATCCATGAATTTCTCCGCACCAAGATCAGCGCCGAAACCCGCTTCCGTCACTACATAATCCGCTAGCTTCAACGCAAGGCGAGTAGCACGAACACTGCTGCAGCCGTGCGCAATATTCGCAAATGGGCCGCCATGAACCAACACTGGATCCCCTTCGCCTGTCTGCACCAGATTCGGATGAATGGCATCCTTCAGCAATGCACACATCGCTTCAACTGCATTCACGTCCGCAGCGGTAACTGGCTCATCCTCTTCGTTGAATGCCACTACAATGCGTCCTAGGCGACTGCGAAGATCATCCATATCTTCCGCCAGGCATAGAACCGCCATAACTTCTGAAGCAGTCGTAATCATGAATCCATCCTCACGAACAACTCCATTGCCATCTCCAAGACCAACGACAATACTTCTAAGGGCACGATCATTCATATCGACCGCCCGCTTCCATATGATTCGGGAAGGGTGTATTCGCAGAGCATTCCCTTGATGAATATGGTTGTCTAACAATGCCGCAAGCACACTATGTGCAGATGACACCGCGTGAATGTCACCGGTAAAATGCAAGTTAATATCCTCAGCCGGCACGAGCTGCGCCTTGCCGCTGCCCGTGGCGCCACCCTTCATTCCCATGCAAGGGCCAAGCGAAGGCTCCCGCAATGCCGCAACTGCCTTATGTCCAACTCGATTCAGACCTTGGGTCAATCCAATCGTCGTCAATGTCTTCCCTTCACCAGCTGGTGTCGGATTCATTGCTGTTACGAGAATGAGCTTCCCGTTCGGCCGATCGGCTACGCGATTCCACACATCCTGTCCAAGCTTGGCCTTATACTTCCCGTACTGCTCCACATCTTCTTGCGGAATGCCCAATTGCGCTGCAACATCTACGATTCGCTTCATCGTCATGCCCTCTCCCCCTGTATCCGGTCGTGTTTGTTCCATCTTGAGAATAGTTAGTGTCCATTCCTGGTAAACATATCATCTTTATTATACACGTCCAGCCTGTTGCGTACATGTACGTTCCTCACAACGGAAATAAAGGCAGCAAAAGTACATGACAAAAGTGCATCGCAAAAAGGCCTGCTTGCGCAGCCCCCGCAATATGCGTGAGCTTCACAAGCAGACCCTATAGATTCCAATATGAATTACCTACGAATCATGGTTCTGCTGAAGCGGTGCCGCCTCGGCCAGCACACCTTCGAAGGCAGACAGGTACACACGACGAATATCATCTTCTGTTAGCAGCAGCGGACTGCGTGCAAGAAGCCGCCTTTGCTGTATGCCGTCCTGCACAAGTGACTCCAGTGCGTCACGAGGAATCTCGAAGGCATCCAACGTCTGGGGAATGCCCGTTTCTTCGATCAGCTGCTTCATCCGTTCAATGGCAAGGCAGGACGCCTCTGCATCGGACAATTCACGAACATCCGCGCCCATTGCCTCTGCGATATGGCGAAGACGCGTCATACAGGCACCACGAATATAATTCATCACATACGGCAGCAGAACTGCATTGGACTCGCCATGCGATAAATGGAATTGTCCGCCGAGCGGATAAGCCAGCGCATGAACACCACCCACGCCCGCGTTGAAGAAGGCGAGGCCAGCCAAATAACTACCATAGCTCATTTCAGTCCGTGCTTCCTTGTTCGTTCCATCCTTCACCGCCCGAACGAGCGAACGGCTAATTAAGCGAATTGCGTGCAGCGCCACCCCGTCCGTTGTCGGACTGGCGTGTACAGATACATAAGCCTCGATTGCATGGGTTAATGCATCCATGCCCGATGCTGCAGTGACTCTCGGTGGTACACTCACGGTCAGTTCTGGATCAATAATCGCCGCATCAGCCAGCAAGTAATCATGAGCAACAACGTCCTTGGTTGTCTCCAATGACAGCACGGATATATCCGTTACTTCCGAGCCTGTGCCTGATGTCGTCGGGATTAGAATCTTCGGCAGGCCGCGTACAGATAATGGACGAGTCCCGCTCAAATTCAAATAATCCGCAACTGCTCCCTCATGCTGCGATAGAACTGCCGCAAGCTTAGCCAAATCCAGCGCACTTCCCCCGCCTAAGCCAATGACAAGATCGAACTTACCTTCACGTGTATAGCGAACGAGTGCCTCTCCTGCCGCAAGCGGCGGCTCCGGCATCGTATCCGTATAGATATCAATATCATAGCCTGCCTCACGAAGCGGCTGAAGTACACGCTCCACCGTACCGTTGCGAAATACCGACTTGCTCGTCACGCACAATATCCGCTTCGGCGCATGACGCTCCACTTCGGACAGCAGTTGGGCTGCTGATCCCCACCCTGTATATTGATAGGGTGCAAATCTATGTGTAAACATACCTTTCTCACCTCTTCTTTATCTTGAACCTTGCTCTTTACGCACACCTCGCATGGATTCGGAAGTATGATCGTATCATCCTTAGAGCCCTCGATCAACCTGCTACCGAAGATAGGCGAATCGATTTTCCATATATATGTATACAAACAAGAGCCTCCTGGATGGATCAGGAAGCCCTCCCAAATGATTGAGTTATCTTGACTATCTGTACTGCATTTGCTAAACCTTCTATCATAATTCACTTTAGTTTCTATTTTATGTCATTCATTCGATATCACGGGCATCAGGATACTTCCTGAATAAGGGGGTTCATATACAATCGATAGTAGAACCCTTCCTGCTGCAGCAATTCTCCATGGGTTCCGCGCTCAATAATACGGCCTTGCTCGATAACAAGAATTTGGTCTGCGTCTCGAATCGTGCTTAACCGATGTGCGATAACGAAGCTCGTACGTCCCTTCATCAAGGTCTGAAGCGCCTTCTGAATATGCATCTCTGTTCTCGTATCAATACTGCTCGTCGCTTCATCCAATATAAGAATGGCTGGATCCGCCAAGATAGCCCGCGCAATCGTCAGCAGCTGACGCTGCCCTTGACTCAGGTTGCTTCCGTCTTCCGTAAGCACAGCGTCATATCCATCAGGTAGGCGCACGATAAACGAATGTGCATTGGCAAGTCTGGCAGCCTGCTCCACCTCTTCATCCGTTGCCTCTAATCTTCCATAACGAATATTGTCCCTAACCGTTCCGGCAAACAAATAGGTATCCTGCAGCACCATGCCAATCGAGGTACGCAGCTCCTCCTTGTCCATGTCTCTAATATCTTGCCCATCAATAAGGATTGAGCCTTGATCAACATCATAGAAGCGCATGAGCAAGTTCACGACCGTTGTCTTACCAGACCCAGTTGGACCAACAAGTGCAATTGTCTGACCGGGTCGTGCAGTTAGCATAACCTCCTTCAACACCGGCACATCCGGCTTATATCCGAAGGATACATCTTGGAAAATAACTTCCCCCTTCATGCCTTCTAATGGCAATGTCGTCTGCTGATCAGCATACTCCGGCTGTTCATCCATGATCTCAAAAATACGCTCAGCACCAGCAATCGCTGCCTGCAGCATGTTATACTGATTCGCCAATTCGTTAATCGGGCGGGCAAACTGCTTCGAATAATTGAGAAATGCCGTAATAATTCCAATCGTAATGACGCCTTGAACTGCCATATAGCCGCCAACCGCCGCAACTAATGCGAAGCTAATATTGTTAATTGCATTCATGAGAGGAGGAACGAAGCCAGAGAAGGCTTGTGCGTGGATACCCACATGTCTCAGCTGAATATTCTTCTTCTCGAACGCTGCAATTGCTTCTTCCTCGCGGCCAAATGCCTTGATGACCCGCTGACCTGAAATCATCTCTTCAATATATCCATTCATTTCTCCTAGCTCACGCTGTTGATCCGTAAAAAATCGACGCGTTCGCTTCGCTATGCTGCGGGTCACAAACAGCCCCAGCGGTACGACAATTAAGCTAATCAATGTCAGTACAGGACTTAGTGCAATCATCATGCCGATAGCACCAGTTACCGTTATGACACTGGTGAAAATCTGAATCGTACTCTGTGACAGAGAGTTGTTGATATTCTCGACATCATTGGTCAGGCGACTCATCACATCTCCGCGCGGCCGCTCATCAAAGAACTTGAGCGGAAGTGTCTGCACCTTGACGAACACATCCTTGCGAATCGCCTGAACGGTTCGCTGCGAGATGCTTGCCATCATATATGTGTGCATCCATGAGGTTAATGCACCTAGGGCATACACAATAAGCAGCCAAGACACAAGTGATCCGAGCAAGGCGAAGTCGGTTGTCCCTGAGTCGATGCCTAGACTGTCGATAGACTTGCCGATCAAATAAGGGCCAATCAGTGCACACACGGAGCTGGCGACGACAAGCAGGAAGACTCCCAGCAGCGGCATGCGTTCCGCACGCAAATACTGCCACAGTCGAATGATGGTCGCCTTGGACTGCTTAGCTTTCTTAGGAGGGCCCATAAGGTGCATGCCCCCTGATCCAGGCCCTTTGTGGCCCATCATTTTGACAGAATGATCAGCGGAGCTGCGTTCTTGCTCCCGTCCTATACGGGAATTCTGCTCTGACACGCTATACCGCCTCCTCTCCGACTTGAGAACGATAAATATCCTGATACACTTCACAGCTATCCAGCAGCTCTGCATGTGTACCTATGCCAACCACATATCCATCATCGAGCACCATGATGCGATCCGCGTCCAGCACAGAACTGATTCGCTGGGCTACTATGAGGCAGGTCGTGCCCTTCAGCTGCTCTCGGAACGCCTTCTGCATGCGAGCCTCCGTACCCGTATCCACTGCACTTGTACTGTCATCCAGAATAAGTATGGACGGCCGCTTCAACAACGCTCGCGCAATGGACAGGCGTTGCTTCTGCCCACCGGACAGATTGACGCCTCGTTGTCCAATCATCGTGTCGTAACCTTCTGGCAGCTTCTGAATGAACTCAGCCGCTTGTGCAGCTTCAGCAGCTGCCTGCACTTCCTGATCGGAAGCTGCTGCATTCCCCCAGCGAATATTATCCCGAATTGTCCCGGAGAACAGGATCGATTCCTGAAGCACCATACCAACCCGCTGCCGAAGCTTGCGCAGTGGGATATGGCGAACATCTGTCCCACCCAGCAGAATATGCCCTTCTGTTACATCATAAAATCGTGGAATTAAGTTCACCAGTGTTGATTTGCCTGCACCGGTGGAGCCAAGAATCGCAATCCGTTCCCCTGGCATCGCCGTGAAAGAAATCCGCTTCAGGACAGGCTGCCCTCCTCCACCTGTATAGCTGAAAGAAACTTGATCGAAGACAAGCTGACCATGTGCCTTAGAATAAGCTGTGGTGTGCTCCGCTGAATCCGTTTCTAGTTCTGATTCATGTTCTGTTAGATGTTCCATTGCATGCTCTGACCCATGCTCCACTTCCAGTCCAACGTTACGAACAGCAGCGATATCTGAAATATCCGTCTGTGTATTCAGCACTTCAGATATTCTGTCTGCAGACACCTTAGCCCGAGACAGCATCATAAGCATCATCCCCACCATCATAAGCGCGAACAGAATTTGCATCATATAGTTCGTAAAGGCGATGACTTCTCCCACCTGCATACTGCCGCCGTCCACCTTGATTCCACCGAACCATAGAACAGCTACAATACTGAAATTCATAACCAGCATCATAACAGGCATCATAAGCGCCATAATTCGAGCAGCCTTCACCGTTACTTCTGACAAGTCAGCGTTCCTCTTTTCAAATCGTTCCTGCTCATACGAAGAGCGAACAAACGCTTTAATAACACGGATGCCTGCTAAATTTTCGCGCACTACACCATTTAATCGATCGAGTTTGGTCTGGACGTTTTTGAATAGAGGAATACCTTTGCGGAAAATAAGAATAAGTGCCCCGAACAACAAAGGAACCGTTACAACGAATATAAGAGCCATCTGCGCGTTCAGCGCGAACGCCATCGCGATCCCACCCATGAACAATAGCGGAAAGCGAGTCATCATGCGCAGCATCATCAGCACGACGTTCTGCACCTGTACGACATCATTCGTTAAGCGCGTAATCAGAGAGGAAGTATGGAATTGATCCAACTTGTCGAAGGAAAAGGTCTGAATGTTCTTGAACATGGCTAAGCGGATATCTGCGCCAACATGCTGTGAAGCAATACTCGCAAAATAAACGCATCCCATTCCACCCGCAATACCGACAAAGGCGATGCCGACCATCATGAGCCCTGTTCTTGCGATATATCCCATATCCCGATTCACTACACCATAATCTACAATATGGGACATTAACGTCGGCTGCATCAGATCACATATGACCTCAACGAGCATGAGGAGCATCGCGCATAAAGCCGCTTTTCGATAAGGCAAGATATAAGCAAATAACTGTTTCATGAATACAGCGCACCTTTCACGTTAGTTTGGCAACTAATGATACAAACTGCAGGAGGGAACGGCTCGTAGCCTTATTGCAGAAACCCTTTAACAGCAAACAGCGGCTGCTATTCTATTCGCCTACCCTCTCTTCATCATGAGCAGACAGATTGTGATGCATATGCAGCAAGAAACGACGCAGCAGGATTTTCTCCTCCTCGCGGAATCCTTGGAAGCATTGCCGTTCCACTTCCTTCACGGCCTCCTGCACATGCCCTACGGCATCCTTGCCTCTTGGCAGCAAATATACGCGGGAAACCCGCAAGTCCTCCTCATCCGCACGGCGTTCGATGAGCCCCGCTTTCTCTAGACGATTCAGCATCACCGTAACCGTTGCTGGCTTAATCTTCGCCTTCTCCACTAATTCCTTCTGGCTCCGCCCATCTTGATCACTAAGCAGAAACAGCATCGGCAGCTGCCCAGGATGGATGCCCACATCCTGCACCTTCTTCATCATTTCATTGTTGTATGCCCGCACAACCTGTGACAGTAGCACCTCTAACGAATCCAAATACGTATCTTCCATTGCCTATAAACTCCCATTCATTTATTTAGCCGACTACTTATTTTGTGATAGTAGTCTACCACAGAGCTGAATCGGATTCAAGCAGCAGACAACCCCCTCAACCGTGCGTAACCTGCACAAAAAAAGCATCTGCTCACGCAGACGCTCTCTTCCCGATTTCCGTATATCATCAACAGTCCGACATACTGCCTTATTTATGGCTAGCATGCAGATCATGCATGTTCTGATGAAGCTCCTTAATCATATGATTCATCAAGTATTGCTCTTGTGAATTCAGTCCGTGCTGATTGTCCTGTGCAATGTATTGCTGGATATTCCGCTTTAACAGTTCATTTCGTCTATCTAACATTTGTTCGTAACTCAAACAGAAGTCACTCCTCGCTTGTTGTACGTGCACAATTTAAGCCTATTTAAGTATAAGGAGTAGACTCCTGTTAGAAAAATGTGGTGTTCCCTCTTCCTGCCGCATCTGACCGCAAGAAGCATCATCTTCATGAAACAGAACGGTTCGCTTGTAATAATGCTCGCTTTTACTCCCTGTTAGTCCCCTGCATGAAATATAAGCCCATTCTTCATCATTCGCCGCCGGAATCAAGTGCCTCTGTTAGTTGTGCATAGATGCTTACAATCTCGTCCAGCTTCATACGGACAAGCCCACTGGATGAAGGGGCGACGAACTCATATACGCCCTCTACAACCGGATCTGCCTGTACACCCCAATTGATGCCCGTACGCCCACTGTACTTCTCATACACACCCTTACCGACAAAGCATACAGCCCTCGGCTTATACATCTCAATTTTCTGACGAAGCTGCTGGCGCCCTTCCGCATACTCCTCTGCCGTTATCTCCGCAGCCGTTCGAGTCGGACGGGCTACAATATTCGTAAACCCATAGCCTAATTCAATCAGATCGCCATCTTCCTCTGCCTGGAACAACCTCGGAGTCAGACCTGCTCGATAAATGATCTGCCAGAATCGATTGCGTGGATTCGCATAATGATGCCCCGTCGCTCCTGATCTCAAGCTTGGATTGAAACCAACGAACACAATACGCAGATGCGGGGCAAGATGATCGGGAATGAAATCCATGGACATGACCTCCTTCACTCATTTACAACATCATGAGAAATTAGAAAATTTCGCATATTTTTCGAAGTCGACTCACATAATAGAAGAGCGGCAACATGCGAAAACGCTCGTGAGCTGCATAACATTCGTTTTCACTGTACCGACTGCGCTTGCAGACATACTTGGAACTTGCCGAGTCAACCGTGAATAGAAGGGCTGTCCATAGGGGCAGTTCTTTTCATTCAGCCCGCGCTTTTATTTATCCCATCTCATCAGCGCGCACAAATAAAAGGAGGGTTCTACCATGTACTATGCAAAAAAACAACCCGAGCCAGTTCCCGAGGAGCAAACATCCATCTGGCAATGCAGTCAGGACGGCTGCTCCTGTTGGATGCGGGAGAACTTCACATTCGACGACACCCCCATTTGCCCGATCTGCCAGTCTACAATGGTTGAATCGTCGCGTATGCTCCCTACACTAACGAACAACACCAATTATGCCCACACGAAGTAGAATCGCTCAGCTTCGACGTCCGCGGCTGGCTTCATCCGTCTATGGACTGAGGCTGGCCGCATTTTTTTACAGCGAAAGGTCTGTGCGCTCACAATGAGACACAGACCTCTTATTTATTCTTATTATGTTCTAGCGCTTGTACTAACGAACAACGACTGCCGTACCGCTTACTGCAACCATCAACATGCCTTCTCGCACCACTTCATAATCCACGTCAATGCCGACAATTGCGTTGGCGCCAAGTCGTCTTGCCGCATCCTTCATTTCTTCCATCGCAATGACACGCGCTTCCTTCAGTTTGCTCTCATATGCACCAGAGCGACCGCCTACTACATCACGCACAGAGGCAAGGAAGTCCCGTACGACGTTGGCTCCCATGATTGTCTCTCCCGTTACAATATCTATATATTCTACAATTTCTCTGCCTTGAATCGATGGTGTTGTCGTTACGATCATCATTTCATTCCTCCTAAGGGTAGGGTAACTTGAAGTTCTTCATACATTCACTGTTTTCTATAGTATCCAGTATACAACGAGCCATTCACAGTACCTATTGATTAATATGACAATCCACCCTCATTTACTTACATTTTTGCAACATGCATCTGTTGATGCCTCTTCTCTGTCCAATCAGATATCCAGACTACCTTGACAAGACTCTATTCATTTGGTTATATTTTACATGTAAATAATATATCGTAATTTCTTGCGACGGAAGCACCCGTAGGAATGGGCAATCATGCCCTTCTTGCGGGTTTTTTTTGTTGTCCTGAAGTTAACGACCAAGAGGAGGTTTACAAATGAAACAGAGAGGTTGGCAAGTCTCAGCAGTGCTGCTCGCCGTGTTACTTCTACAGCCATTTCTATCCGCTGTATCGCATGCAGCAAACAAGGAATTATCCCCCACAGCGAAGAACGCATTGACGAAGATAGCTGATTCCGCTACCCCAACCCAAGCCAGCTCCATAGACTCCATGTACAGCGAGCTCATTTCCTTGCAAAATCAGAGCCTGCAGCGAGACAACACCCTGAAGCAGATGCAAGCCAAAAACAAAGAAAACCTGACTAATGTACGCAGTAAGCTTCAACACTGGGATACCGACAAGATTAATAAACTGGAAACCTCCCTAAAGCAAACAAGACAACGCTACGAACCGCTATTCGCTTCATACCAGCTCCTGAACGATCAGCTATCCCGCATGGGCTCCAAAAAAGACGACAAAAAAGAAATACTGCGTAAGCAGCGCGATATTGTGAAGGCTGCAGTCCAATTAGCAAGAATGGACATTAAAACAAAGGTAGAAGCAGTAAAGAAGGCACGTGAGAGCAAATCGAAATTCGTAAAACGCGTACGTGATATTCTGGCAGGCATCAATACCGTGAATGCCCAAATGAAATCAGAACGAAGCACGGTTAGTGAGTTACAGAAACGCACTACGCCACTATGGTCATCGCTCAATCAAGCAATTAAGAAGGGAGACGCCAAAAGTTCACTTCAGTCGCTAACATCCCTCGTCTCCCTAATTCGTCAAATCGATCAGTCCAAAAAGAAGCTAGAGCAGCACGAGTCACGTATTACGGAAATTGTAAACAAAGCAAAAGGCACCTTCACTTCATGACATAATACAGGCTCTACGGTTCACGCCAACTGCAGATAGTCGCAAATAAAAATCCCCGGAGTTATCCGGGGATCATCACTCACATGCAGCTGCGACGTTGACTAGACGGAAGGGCGCAATCATTCTACCTCCAGCCGAGACCATAATCGCCCTTCTACACTGACTGCTTATGCTGTTCTAAGGCAGCGTCTATATGCCCTTCTTCATCAGAAGTATGCCGCGTGAAGCGTGCTTCAATTTTTTTGCTGATCAACAGAGACAGGCCTATAAATAGGACGACAAAAATAAGTTGCAGCGGATGATCAATAAATCGTTGTATATCGTGACCAATATAGGATACGGAGAATACCATGAGCGCCTTGCCAAAGAGAATCGCAATGAAGAAGGAGCGGATTCGCATGCGCGCAACAGCCGCGACCATATTAATAAGAACGAAGGGACCTACTGGGAAAATACTAAGCAAGAAGACATAACTGAATGCATTATGACGCACCCACAGCATGCTCTTCTTCACCTTCGGCTTCTCAGCCCAGCGAGCGAGCAACGGGTGGCCTGCTGCCTTGCGCACAATGAGGAACGTCAGCATGCAGCCGCTCACGATTCCAATCCATGAATAGAGAAATCCGAGCCACAACCCATATACTGCAGCATTCACACCTACAATAACGAGGGTAGGCAGCGGCGGGATAAAGGACTTCATGAACGTCAGTAATATGCCCGGCAGCGGCCCGAAGGAACGGAATTGCTCCAACAACGCCTTCAAATGCTCTTCGGTAAAATAAGAAGTTATCTCGGATAGTTCCATGTTGTACGTATCCACCAGCCTCTATATTTATCTGTCCGAAATGGCTCAATATGATTGCCATTGTCATACGAGAAGCCGCCATAAGCTCGCTTCGAACAATAGCATAACATACTTCATCCCCGCTATACTGCCTCTACAACAAAAAAGATCGACAAATAAATGGCGTGGCTGCGAATATAACAAAAGCGAAGCAGAAACACAAAGAGCCGCCCCTGAGGACGGCTCTTTGCTATTCATACGGCATCCCTGCCGCATAAAATTAATAAATGCCCCAAACCTTAGGTCTGGGGCATTGTAATTTCGTGTCTTACAGCTTTACAACGTTCTCAGCTTGTGGTCCACGGTTGCCTTCAACTACGTTGAACTCAACGCGTTGGCCTTCGTCCAACGTTTTGAAGCCGTCGCCAGTGATTGCGGAGAAGTGTACGAATACATCGTTGCCGCCTTCAACTTCGATGAAACCGAAACCTTTTTCTGCGTTGAACCATTTAACTGTACCTGTTTGCATGAACAAATACCTCCTAAAATTTACATGACCTCTTATTTACATAAATAAATAAAATTCACATATTGGACAAGGTTATTCTAGCTTCAAAATAACCCTCTGCAATATGTGAATCAGGTCAAATTTGAATATAGTCATCTTACCACATGGTTACCCAAATAGCAATTCCTGTTTTTTAATTTGTTTTAATTTCCCGTTGTCCAAGTCTTCTCAGGCTCAGACAACGTCAGCGTATTCAACTAATTAACCACATCTACGTGCTCAACCTTCTTTATTGTCATGTACATTACGAATGCACCGATCAGTGCCAAGATGATCGGAACGATAATGATTGAATTCAGCGAGACTCCCCCATTATTCGAGCACACGATGGAAACAATGAGCAAGGAAGACATGATCGTCGTCGGTGTCGAATATTTTTTCATGCCGAAATATAGCGGAATGAGGCTCATAATGCTTGCAGCCATTGCATTCATGATCAACTTCAATGCCCCTCCCCCAATTATCGACAAAGTCAGGGGCTCTTGTATAATGGGTACAATTGCATTTGCTGTCAACAAGATCGCGTTAAGCACAATTTCAGACACAACAATATTGCTAAATGTGAAAATGGCGATAATGGCCAACTTGCTGAGGAGGATCTTTTTCCGACTTATTGGATACATAAATAGGATGTTTATTGTCTTTGATTTATATTCATCGATAATGAACCTAGATATCAAAACTGCTGCAAAGACGATAAAGATCATTCGTACAAATGAATCCACACCCGCAAAAAGGGCAGTGTAATCCGCGAAAACAACTTCTTCCATCATGTTAGAACTGTATAACATTAAGAATAAGATGGCGATCGCGACAATATTAGCAATAATTGCGTTTCGGATATACCCTCCTATGCGATGCTTGCGAAGCTCCAAACCTATCAAATTACGCAACATGATCGCCCCCTTCCAACAATGATAAGAAGTATTCCTCTAGGGAGCTGTTTTTCTTATGGATCGATTCGATTAAGATATCGTTCATGACCAGTTCCTTCGTCAGCACTCCCTGCTGGATATTCGGATCATATACTCGAATCATGCGCTCATCCATGACTCGTATATTGTGTATGCCTAGTTTATCTTCGAGCAGGAACGCAGCTCGCGTGCAATCATTCGTCACAATCTCAATATATTCGCTATTTTTCATACGAACCTCATCCATAGACACTTCTGCAATTAATCGACCCTTATTAATGACACCAATCGTATCTGCAACTAGCTCAATTTCGCCTAGCAGATGACTTGATATCAATATCGTTGTACCATATTGTCTGCTCAGCATGAGAAGCAAATCGCGTATTTCCTTAATCCCTATCGGATCCAGCCCATTAATAGGTTCATCCAACAGAAGCAGCTCCGGCTTCGTTGCGATCGCTCTGGCGATACCTAGCCGCTGCTTCATTCCCAGCGAGAAATCCTTGACTGCTTTATTGCCTACATGATTGAGCTTCACCAGCTCCAATGCCTCATCTATGGCCTTCATGTTGTGATATCCCATGTACTCGCAGTGCAGCTCCATATTCTCTCGTGCCGACAGCTTGTCATAAAATACAGGATATTCGATAATTGTCCCCATCCGAGCCAGCAGATGATACGACTTGGGGGCTAGCGCTTCCCCGAATACTTCAATTTGACCCATTGTAGGCTTAATTAAGTTCGTAATCATTTTCATAATTGTTGTCTTACCGGCCCCATTCGGACCCAAAAATCCATATATCTCTCCTTGACGGATGTTCATATTCACATTCGAGACGACCTCTTTACCTTGGAACGTCTTCGTTAAATGATGTGTACGTAATAAATACGTCATGCCAGTATCTCCTCCCGCTCAATGCGTGCTTCCCGATGACTTTATTGTATGAGGCATTCCTCTCTAATTCCTTACTCAATCCTTACAAAAATCTTAAGCTCTATTTGCTCTTCATTCAGTCTCACTCGACACACCTTGGTATTCCTGAAGCCGATTGCTAGATTATCTGCTCTACTCATTATCGTACGGGCATTGGAGCAATTCAATCCGTTATTTCCATTCTGATAGCAATGAATAGTTATAAAGTTGGAGGCATATAGATTGATTATCTATTATCAGGTATGAATCAACTCTAGTAGGTTAATACTTGTAGTATGTATACAAACTAGTATTTTCTTATCATTGACAAATTGTTCCTCGTAACCTATATTGAGCTTGATAGTTCCCTATGCCTATGATTACAGTCATCTTCGCTTGAATAAGAAGTGTTATGATTGATCAATCACATAGGGCACACTAATCGAAAGATTAGGCCGCAAAGCTTCGGAGTCTAACGGTCGTACGACCTATGATAGTCCGGCTGCAACTAACAATTCTGTTACTTGCAGCTGGACTTTTTTTATTTATATGAAGTTCTGGCGGAATTAACTTTCCGTTGAGCTATATAAATAAGAATGAGGAGGCATGGACTCACTTCGGTAGGGGAGGAATAAAATGAAAAAATGAGGTGGCGAATTGAATGAAACGTAGAGTAAAGTTGGCCGTAACATGGCTGTGCGTATTTGCCGTGTTCTTCGGGTTTATTCCTCACACACTGCAAAGTGCAGATGCAGCCGTACGTGATCCAATCTGGCCAGAGCCAGGTGCTGTGAAATTAAGCAAGACAGCGAAGCCAACCGGGACGCCAGGAGAGTGGCAGATTACTCTGACCGCCGAAGGGAAGAACGTTGAAGCCGGTGACACCGATGTCGTACTTGTCTTAGACAAGTCAGACAGTATGAAAAACTACAAACGGTTAGACAATGCCAAAAAAGCAGCGGAGAAATTTGTAAATACACTGCTTTTGTCCAACGTCAAAACAAGAATTGCTCTTGTCACGTTTAGCACCAGCGCAGAGGACACATCATCCGGATTTCTTGGCCAGAATGATAAACAAAAGCTCCTGAACAATATTAAGGGTATCTCGGCTTCCGGAGGGACAAACATACAAGGCGCTCTCAACACAGCACATCAGTTACTAACTACAAAGAGTTCAGCTAAAAATAAATTTATTGTGCTGCTTAGTGACGGTGCGCCAACGTTCAGTTCTCCTGCAAAAAAGGCCGCTCCTTATTCATGGCCCGACAACAAGTATAACTTTGTACTTTCCAACTTTGACTACACCAAGACTATCGGTTCTGGCAACAGCTATGAATTATCCTCTGGCTTGTTCGGAGATCGATACAAGATAGATAACTATACGGTTAAGGACAATGGAATTCCTACGATATCTCAAGCCAAAACATCCAAGGATGCAGGAATCACCATTTATTCGATCGGGCTCGAGGTCGGCAGTGATGCTAACGCTGTATATGTATTAAAGAACAGCGCTTCAGCAAACAACTATTACCCGTCTGACAGCGCGGAGCTGGAGAAGGTTTTCTCTGAACTGGCAGGGAAAATTTCTTACGCGGCTGAAAATGCTATAGTCAAGGATCCGATGGGTGAAATGTTTAACCTTATTTTCAAGGGTAATGCACCTGTTGAAAAGCAAGACTATACAGCATCTCAAGGCACGGTGAAATGGGATGCAGCTTCGGAAACGTTTGTATGGGACGTTGGCAACATTGTAGAGGGAAGTCCGGCAACCCTAACATATACCATCAAAATGGACTCTTCCAAAAATCCAAGTGCCGATGTCAATTACCCGACAAACGGACGTACCACCATGGAATACACAGATGTGAATAGACAACGTACAACAAAAGATTTTGAAGTGCCGCAAGTCAGCTTCGGCAAAGGCTCCATTCTTGTGAAAGGCTACAAGGTTAATGACCAAGGCGAGCCTATTAACGCAGACGGCAAGGTTGTCGAACGTGTGGATCTTGCAGAGCAGTTGTACAGCGGGTCTTTCAACTTCAACGGTAAGGATGCGCTGGACATAGGGCCTAAATATAAGGTTCCTGCTCCGAAGCTTGATAACTATGTATTGAAAAGGGGTACTGACCCTACAGAAGAAACGTTAACACTGCAGGAACCTAACAAAACGGTATGGTTCGGATATATGCTAGCTCCACAAAAGCTAACAATTAAGTATGTGGATAAGGACTCTGGCACATCCATCGCTGACGACGATACTTCGCTCTCCGGCACCGACGGACAGACGATTACGTTGAAGGCACTCGACATCCCGGGATACACGCCTGAGAACGCCGAAGTTCAATACACATTTAAGGCCAAGGACAACGAGTATACCTTCTTCTACAAGAAGACAGCTCTCCCTATCACTATCAAGTACGTTGACAAAGATACGGGAAAATCCATCGCTAACGATGACACTTCTCGCTCAGGTAAATTTGGCGAATCCGTTACGTTGAAAGCTCTGGACATCCCTGGCTACACGCCTGAGAAAGCGGAAGTAACCTATACTGTCAAAGCAGCCGATAACGTGGTTACCTTCTTCTACAAAGCGAACACTCAAAAAGTAATCATCAAACATGTCAGCAGTCTTACAAACAGAGAAATCGCTGACCGAACATCTGCACAAGGTGTCACTGGCCAGACGATTACGTTGAAGGCTCTAAGCATTCCAGGCTTTACAGCTGACAAGGCTGAAGATAGCTATACGTTCAAGGCCGAGGACAATGTATACACATTCTGGTATACGCCAAGCCAACAGACACTGACAGTGGAGTATTTGAGTAAAGAAACCAAAGAAGCACTTGCAGATTCTGAAACTTATAACCGGCCTACCGGTACGAAGCTTGGGTTGGAAGCCAAGAAGATTCCTGGCTATACGCCTGAGGTAGAAAGAGAGCTTTACACATTCACAGATAAAAACGACACGTACAAATTCTTCTACATCGCGAATCCACAAAAAGTAACCATCCACTACATTGACCAAGACACCAAGCTTCCTATCGCAAAAGATGCTTCGAAAGACGGAAAAACTGGAGAATCAATAACACTGACTGCATTAGAAGTTACAGGCTACACTCCAGTCAATCCGGAAGTCAAATACACGTTCACGGCTGAGGCTAACCAAGAGCACACCTTCTTCTACACCAAGAATGCTTCTATAGAACGTACTGTTCACGTCCACTATAAAGAGGCAGCTACTGGTGCAGTTCTGAAAGAATCCACTTCGACGAGCGGCAAGGTCGGAGAAACGGTTACGCTGAAGGCGGAAGATATTACGATTGATGGCGTAGTTTACGTTCCTGACTCCTATCAGCATGAATACACCATTACAGACCAAGAGGAACAATCCTATACCTTCACCTACACCAAGAAGGACGTTACTCCTCAAGAACGCACCGTACACGTCCACTATAAGGATGCAGCTACTGGCACAGTTCTGAAGGAATCCACTTCAACAAGCGGCAAGGTTGGGGCAACCATCACACTGAGAGCAGAAGATATTACAGTTGATGGTGTAATCTATGTGCCAGATTCCTACCAGCATGAATACACAGTCACTGAGCAAGCTGAACAATCCTATACGTTCTTCTACAGCAAAAAAGATCTGCCAACCTATTTCGTAACTGTTCATCACCTTGAAGAAGGCACTGACGCAGTGCTGCAGGAACCTACTACGGTCAGCGGCAAGTCTGGCGAAGTCGTTCATGTAACAGCTGAGCCCATCTCCGTAGCAGACGCTGTGTATCAGCCTTTAAAATTCAACCATGACATTACGATTAACGGAACTCCAGAACAACAGTACACGATTTACTACAAAAAGGGCGATCCTGTAGAGGCATTGCTGCTGACGGTACAGCATCTGGATAAGGAGACTCTTGCACCGGTAGCAGAACCAACTTCGTTGAAAGGCAAAGCCGGAGAGCACATCACACTGAAGCCAACACCGATCACAGTGACAGACGCTGTATACAATCCAGAACAGTCTACTTACAACTATGTCTTCACTGCGGATGCTTCACAGACGTTCACGATCCTCTACATCAAGAATCCAATCAGCAAGCCTGATCAGCAAGTAACGATTAAATATGTGGAGCAAGGAACAGGCAAGCAGCTCGTAAATCCAACGACGAAGAGCGGTAAAGCCGGGGAGAAGGTCGAACTTACGGCACTGTCCATATCGGGGTACACACCTGTGAAATCCACTGACACTTACACCTTCACCGATAAGGAAGGGCAAGAGTACATCTTCTATTACACGCAAAACTCAAGTGGCGGAGGCAGCAGCAGTGGCGGCAGCAGTACCTCCTATTATCCAAGCTCCAAGCCATTGCCACCAGTTCCACCATTGCCACCGGTGCCGAAGTTAGAAACGCAATATCATTACAATTACATCAATGGATATCCGGATGGGGAAATCAAGCCGAAAAAACTGATCAGCCGCGAAGAAGTGGCTGCTATCTTCTACCGCTTAATGGAGAACACTACACGAGCCAACTTCTTGAAGGGCACCAACTCTTACAAGGATGTAGCCGAAAAGCGCTGGTCGAACAGACACATCTCCACGATGGAGAATGCAGGGATTATCACTGGGTACCCAGATGGCACTTTCCTGCCAGAAAAACCGATTACGAGAGCAGAGTTCGCCGCAATTGCTTCCAGATTCGATAAGCTGAATGAGCAGACGAATACACTGTTCTCCGATATCAGCGGTCATTGGGCAGAGAAATACATTGTATCGGCAGCAAACAAAGGCTGGATTAAGGGTTATCCAGATGGCAAGTTCAAGCCAAATCAGTACATCACTCGTGCCGAAGCAATGGCGTTCATCAACAGCGTACTGAACCGAAAAGTACACAACGATGATGTCCACAAAGACGCGAAGAAATGGCCGGATATCGCCCCTACGGATTGGTACTATTCCGATGTGATGGAAGCGACGAACTACCATGACTACCACCGCAACAAGGATGAATTCGAATCGTGGGAGAAAGTAAACGCTGATGTCGTGTACCCATAATCGCGACTGAGCACGAATATGCAGCAAAGCGCCTCTTCGACGCATGTCGAGGAGGCGCTTCTTCTATGTAGGGCTCTTAGCTCGCAAATAGCTTAGCCATAAATTCATAAGTTAACGGCATGCTGCTCTTCAAATCGCCCCTTGTCGTATCGCTAAACAAATACAAGCTAGCAGCTTCAGCGAAATACTCCGTTGGATACGTCGAGACATAGCCATCACCTTTATATTTTACACTTGCTTCTTTATTGAAAATGGTATTGAATTCTTCAGTACCACTAATTTCATTGAAAACGAGTCGGTCAACCGCATGCAGCGTCTCGTGAATTTCCAGATTCAACGAATTGTGCCCCTTCCCTTTCTCGCTATACCCGATGCGAACCGCCACAACTCGCTCGCTCACTCCAGGGACATCATCCCATGTCAATCCAGTGCCTTCCCACCCTCTTGGTACTACTCCCTTCAGGTAAGCAAGTTCTGGCTCGTTCGTAATGGCTCCTTGAGTAAGCTTAATCTTAACTCCTTTACTATACAGAGCATTCAGGACCGATGTCGGAATCTTCTCCAGTCGCTGCTTCATTGCATCTGCCTCGCTTCTATTGTAATCGCCGCTAGGTAATACAACCAGCTTGTCCAGAATAGTCTGCTCCTGCGCTTGAACCGGAACTGCGAATAACGGGCATACGATGATAACGGCAAGAATAAGTGCGACAACACGCTTGTCCCATTTCACGATACATTCTCCTCCCGAAGCGAACAGCTGAATAACCGATTCAACACTGCCCTGCTTCATGATTGGTAACTGGCTGGCTTAGCGAGATTCGCTGTAGCCCCTATAGCTTTGCGTCACCATTTTTCAATGGCTTTGCCCTTGTGCAAATACGGAGTGCATGATATGAAGTTTGCAAGCAATAAAAAAAGATCCCCACTTACCGAAATAAGAAGGGATCGTAACGTACATGGACGTTGCCGCTATTCCTCTATAATCGGTAACTGGCTGGCTTAGCGAGATTCGCCGTAGCCCCTATAGCTTTGCGTCGCCATCTTTCGATGGGTTTGCCTTTATCAATATAGACTCTATTGAAATGGAAAATAAATCTATTAGTTCTATATCACTAGATTAATGCTGCTAGAATCGAAAGTCAAGCAAGTAACGGCAAAATTTTACAAGAAAATCGAGTCCTTTTTCCTCCCTATGCCTGAACTTGTCGCATTGTCCCATAACAAAGAGCCCCGATACAATCGGAGCCCCTTCCTCTATGAATCTACCTACTCCATCACTGCCTATAGATTTACTTCGTATGCTCTAGAAGGCTTCACCAGGAATGATTTCATTAGATGCCTTGGACAAATTATTGGCTGTTGCTTGTCGGCCATCTGCAATCGACAGAATGAATATACGATAGGCAACACCGCTTCGAAGTGCGGATCCTGTAATGTCCTTATCTGAAGAAGTAAGCGTCAGGATACCCTCCTCCGATACCTTCACCACACGATATCCTCCGTTGCGTACCCGATTGGCTTCCGTCAACGTGAAGCTGTCTGCATATCCAGAAGGAACTGCCATTACCGCGTAATAGGCGATGCCCTTGCTATCTGCTGCCTTATCGAACGATACTTTGAGGATTGCTCCTTCCCCTTCCAGAACAGCAGTTACATTCGCCGCTGCCGGAACAGCAGGATCAAGCAGCTTAAACTCCTCGGAAGGAGCAGAGAGAGCATTGGATGCACCTTTCCCTCCGGATACAGATAAGATAAATACTCGGTATGCCATCCCTTTTGAGAGCTGCTTGCCGTACACATCACGTGCAGCATCAGGCAGCATCTCCTTCACAGCGCCCGCCTGCTTAGATACCTTCTTATAATTGATTGCCGATACGGTATTTGCAGCAGATAGCTTATAGCCATCCGCCTTCTCCGAAGGAACGATTAGAATTCGATACTCGCCAATTGTGGAATCATTAGCAGGTGCCGAGAAGCTCACTTCCACATCCCGACTATTGCCGCTGTTCTTTGTTCCTTTCACAGCAACATTTGTAACTGTGTCTGCCCCTAGGTTATCCTCCAAGACGATATTTGGAGAAGGTGCTGACAATGCATTTGCTCCGTCGTCATTGTCTCCTACTGACAAAATAAAGACTCGATAACTAACGCCATTTTTAATGGACGAACCATCCACATCACGAGCATCCGAGGACAACGTCAAAGTATGATTCGCTCCGTTCGTTTTGACAACTGTGTAATTGGATCGCGGAACTTCACTAGCCGCAGAGACGCCGAACTGACTTGCATTCGCCGATTTTACGACCAGCACTCGATATTGGCGTATATTCGACTCATCTACTGCTCGGGTATATGCTACCTGTAGATCTCGGCCATCACGATAATCGCTAACATCCTGTACACCCACATTCGTAGCGGAGTATACCTCAGCACGATTCTCCAGTGTAATCGGCCAAGACGGATTGGATAAGGCATTGGAGTAACTGCCCTTCCCAACAGATAAGACAAATACCTGATAACTGATTCCATTTCGAATAGAAGAGCCATCCACATCACGGGCATTGGAAGGCAGCACAATACTTTGATGTCGTCCCGTTGTACTGACAGCGATATAATTTGATCTAGATATTTCATTTGCACCGGACAGTGTAAAACGATTGGCATCTGAGGACTTTACGACCATAATTCGATACTGGCTAATATCCGACTCATCCGATGCCCGCTCGAAGTTAACTCTCAAATCACGGCCATCATTATAATCGCTGACATCACTGACCGTTACATTCTTAGATGCCTGAACATTCCCTTTATTGTTGAGTACGATCGCAGAAGATGCTGCGGAGAGTGCAGAAGCATTGCCATCCTTGGCTACTGCCATTACGAATACGCGGTACGTCTCCCCATTTCCAATATAAGATCCCTGTACATCTCGGGCATTGGACGGCAATGTCGTCGTTATGTTGTATCCATTCCGCGCGACATCATAATATCTGCCGGACGGAACTCGGTTCGCATCGGACAGATCGAAGCTTCCGGCATCTCGATTTCTGACTACAAAGATCCGGTAATAGCTCACCTTCGATTCATCGCCGGAGCGAATAAAGCTAACCTGCAAGTCACGGCCATCCCCGTAATTGCCCACATCATCCACTTTTGTAATGGACGGCGCCGCGATCGGACGATCCAGCGTAATAGAGGATGAACCTGCAGACAACGCATGCGGAGACACCTTGCTATTGCTGCTTACAGAGAGTACAAATACGGTATATGAAATATCGCTGCGAATATAATCACCGGATACATCTCTTGAGGAAGAGGAGAGCGTTGTCGCTAACGTAGAATTGGAACCAGATTTGGAGATTGTCGTGTAGAATGAGTTAGGCACAGCATTGGCAGCAGCCGTGTCAAACCGATTGGCATCTCTTGTCTTCACAACGTGGATTTGATAATTCGCGATGTAATCATCATACTGCGGACGTGCAAAGCTGACCTGTAGATCTCGGCCATCGCCGTAGTCGGCAACATCGCGTACTTGCACATTGCTTACAGCGGACACTGTTGTGTTCGTTAATGTTAGGGTTTGGGAAGCTGCAGATAACGCCGACTTGTTCGTGCCTTTGCCTACTGCAAGCACTAACACCGCGTAGGATTGACTCTTCTTCAGAAGGTCTCCATCTACATCGCGAGTTTTGGATGTAAGCGACACTTGTTGTGGGCCGCCAATCGGGAATGATACGGTATATTGACCTGTAGGAACAGCTAAAGCTTGCGACAAGGTGAATCCATAGACATTCGCGGCCTTCACTACAAATACGCGATAGTGATCCACCGCTGATTCGGTTGCCGATTTCAAGAAGCTGACCTCCACATCACGGCCATCTCCATACTTGCCAGCCGTTTGCGCGCTGACACTTGTTACTGGGGCTACCGTTTTGTTCGAAGGGAGTGTCCGAATATGAACACTCTGTGATCGCTGATCCCAGCCTACCTCCGCACCAATTGCCTCACTGACGAAGCGTACAGGCACCATGGTTCTCCCTAGCAGTGTCTGCGGCGGTACATCAAGTACAACAGCGGAGCCGTTTATGGTCGCTGCCTTGGAGCCAATCTTCAGCACAATGGTAGTATCGTCCTTAATGGCCGTCACCATTTGCTTTCTCTGATCCCACAACACCTTGGCATCAAGCGCTTCGAATATGGCGCGCATCGGAAGCATCGTTCGGCCTTGAAGTGTTGTCGGCGGCTGATCTGTAACCAATTTCACCCCATCCATGTAAATGCTGATGGATGCAGCTGCTTGCAGCTGTGTAGGAATGACAAGCAGCAGCATTACGACAGCCACAATCCCTGACAGTATCCTTTTCACCCGTTCCTCCTCCTCGTTCACCAAGCATGATAATCCAATATATGTCTTCCTGATGCCTTCTTAACGTGGCAATCTAGAGAAAGGTTTCGCTCTAAGTTGCAATCATTCATATTTGGGCTTGTCCTTTTTTCCGCATGGCTTCCATTACTATTCAACAGGATAGTTACTATATAAAATAACCGTACTTTTATTAGAAAAGCAGTTCGATTATGATAACAGCACAGCATGCGCATGTTGAATTCATAATTACGGAATGTGATGGAGCAAGGCTTAGGAGGAAGAACCACCGTATGAGAGCAATTGTATTCGGAAGCACCGGCTTCATTGGAAGCCATGTCGTAGAGCAACTCCTGCATGCCGGGCATGAGGTTACCGCCGCCGCACGGCATACAAGCAATATCTCATGGCTCAAACTGAGCGGCGCCCAAGTCATCCAACTCCATATGGAGAACCGTGCAGAACTGGCTTCTGTCATCCAAGGACATGATGTGGTCTACAACTGTACAGCAGATGCGAAGCTGGATTCGATGATACGCTCAGACGCACCCGTAGAAATTCAATTGACGAAATGGCTGACAGACACTGCAGCCGCGCAAGGAGTAGCCCGCTTCGTTCAGTTAAGCACCATTGTTGTCTATGATTTCCGCAGCAATGAGCCAATTGATGAACGATATGATACTCAGCCAATATACCCGATACAGCAGTTAGGACTAGCAAGGGAGAAGATCGTACAAGAAGCTGGCCTCGGTAGTGGAATGAAGACGGCAATATTACGTCCGGCAAGCACGATTGGAGTACGCGATCAATCCTCATTCTTCGCCAGAATGTTCGCGGCACATGCCCGCGATCAGTATCCAATCGTCGGTGATGGTTCAACGAAGGTTTCTCTCGTCGATACTCGCGACATCGGCCGTGCAATGGAGTGGCTCGGCACATCCAGCGAGACAGAGCGGAATAACGGAATCTATGTATTGAAAGGGTTCGATACGACTTGGATGCAGTTGAAAGAGGCCATCGATGCCGCTACAGGCAAGCGCGCTTCCCTTCTCCATATCCCCGCTGAACTTACTGAGGAACAGCTGAAGGCATATCCTATGTCGCCTTTTGCATGGGACACATTAACGACCAACCGCATTTGGGACGATTCGCAAATTCGCCAGCAGGGATTCCGAACCCTCTATTCCATGGAGGAATCGGTTACGGATGCAGTTCGTGATCTGATGACTCGGCAGCAATAAGTAACGAAAAAAACAAAAAGGGACACAAAATTCGTGTCCCTTCATTAAACTTGATGCACAAGTAATCCCGTCAACCCTTACTTGGAGGATTGAACTGGACTCGTGTTGGCAAGAACGGCTATCTTCTTCTCACCCTTGACCATAGCAGACTTGCATTGCGGGCATGTCGGTTCATTTGAAAAAGTGAAATTATCTCGCATCCATCCATTGCAATCTTCACTCGAACATATCCACACCGATGTTATTTCCATCGGCACATCCTCTTGTGATTTCTTCCGCGAGCTGTACAAACCCCATCTCTCCTCACATGATATGTTGATACGCCGACTGTAAATATAAAAGCCCCAAACGTCACGTTCGGGGCACGATATTGCGACTACAGCCGAATCAGTATGGTTCCATTATACCATACTTCCAGATTAATCTGTGTAAAAAGTGGATCTCCGTTCCAATTCTGAATCAACCTGTACAAAAGCTCTGTTGAAAAGTGGCTATTTCCTGCCGTAATCGGCCTTGATCTCGCCCCAATGCTCGGTTTCCCACTTCAAGATTTTATTGCTGTAAGTATTCGTTTGCAGCCAATGAAGCGCCCGATCTACTAAGTTCCACACTTCTCGCGTCGATTCATTGCGGACAAGCGTTGTCGCTACCTTCTTCTCGCGTACCCACTTCATCGCGGTTCGAGAATCACTATAAATCGTCTTATTGCTGCCTTGCTGCTTGAGATAAGCCAAAGAATGCACGATGGCAAGAAACTCGCCTAGGTTGTTCGTTCCATTGGGTATAGGGCCATTCGCAAAGATTACTTCTCCTGTCTTCGTATCTACACCCTGATACTCTATCGGGCCTGGGTTCCCCCTCGTCCCTACATCTACGGAAATACTGTTATAATCAATCTCCGATTTGGATGCGGAAGCAGCAGCACCAGCGGACTTCCCAGCCACTCCCTTCTTGGCAGCTCCTTGACCCCAATGCTTCTTCCAGCCTTCCCGATAGGCCTTATCCGCTTCGCTCTTGGAGGTATAGGACTTATACTTCGCGTCCTTGTAATTGCTCACCTGCGCTTGGCATTCCGGCCAGCTCGTGTAGATTCCTGGCTTACTGCCTTCCCATACCACATAGTATTTCTGCTGCGCCATAACTCGTACCGCTCCTTCACCTTCTGCTTCTCTATTGACAGCGACAGCTGCCACTCCACCAGAAATACAGAGGAACATGTTGTTCCTCGTGATCCAGCGTTAGTTGCTCCATCTCTTTACGCCAATCTTATGTCCATCCCCAGCAAAATCCGTCTCTGTCCCATGCGACTTTGCCGCGATGCAGCTTACGGAACGCCTTCTTCACTTCCTTGTCGAGCGAAGCATTCCCATTCTCATTCACATATACGAAATGCTCCCCGAAGTGCGTCTTCACATATTCAGTGACATCGCTCTGATAAGCGACACCCTTCGTTCTAATTTCATCGATCATCCATTCCGCTACTTGCTGAGCTGTATATTCCACCAACATTCCACTCCTAGTTCGTATCGATACTTGCATGCCTGTTCTCATTATAAATGAGCCCGCATCATATTCCTAATGTGCTCCACAAATTTTCCCTAATAAAAAAGCCGTCGGTATCCGACAGCTTTCCCCACTCTTTATCCGTAATCCGTAATCCGTTATCCAGTTTTCTTCGTAACGATTTTCAAGGCACCGTAGACAAACCATCCTGCAAACATCGCTGCCAAGCAGCATGCAACAAAGACAATTGTCGGCGGAGACCATACGGCGATAAATGACCATGGCATGCCCCCAAGGAATAACTTCGGAAGCGCAAGCACCAGGCAAATCCCGCCTGCACACACAAGTAACAAGGTTACAAATCCAATTACTCGCATAACACCAAGCGAAACTAAGACACGCTTCCGTCTCGCGATATTCCAGACAAGCCTTCCACCTGCCAGCCATCCCAGCAGGGCAAGTCCTCCTGTAATCCCAGCTGCAATTGTTGCTGCTTGATCCAGGGCCTGCATCCGATCATTCGGTACCGGATTGCTGAGGTTATCTCCCTTCCACAGCGTTAGCACGCTTTGCCCAATAGCAGCTGTAGCATCGCTCATCCTATTGGCCATGACAGCAACGCCAAGCTGCCGATCCTGCTGCAAAATGATATAAGAGGAGAAGGAGGGGTTTGCACCCGCATGCATAATAAGATTCTGATCCTCTCCGATGCTCCATCCGCTTGCATAGTAGGTACCATCAATCGCTTCTACGGATTGATCAGGCCTATGCGATTCTTGCATTAATTCCTTGCTTACCTGCTCATTCAACCCATATCCGAGCTGTGCGTTCATCCATTTCGCAATATCAATACTGTTGCTTACCAGATATCCGGCTGGGTTATTGCCGCGATATATCGGCGGTAAATACGATCTCGGCTTTAGGAAGCCCACTCGATATCCAGTCGCCATTTCTTTAGGCAGAACCGGCTGAATGCCGACGAATGAATCTGTCATGCCAAGCGGCTCAAGCACATGCTGCTTTATATACGCTTCATAAGACTGCTTCGTTACCTGCTCGATAACTAGTCCCAGCACATCATAGTTAATCGTCGCATACTCATGTGAGCTGCCCGGCTTACGATCCAATTGTTGCCCCATCAGCAACCGCACCGTATTCTCCAATGCACGATCCGTATCGTCTTCGGGGATTAAGGCTATCGTCCGGGCCGATATTCCGCTTGTGTGATACAGCAGCTGACCAATCGTAATCGCGGCCGGCTTTCCTTCATTGTTCATGGTGAACCACGGCAGGTATTTTCTTACATCATCCGTCCGGTTAATCAATCCTGACTTTTCAAGCTGCAAAATGGCTAGTCCCGTAAAGGCCTTAGTCGTAGACCCTAATTCGAACAACGTATGTTCTGTCACAGGCTTCTTTGAATCCAGATCGGCATAGCCAAATCCTTTTTCAAACACTGTCTTTCCCTGTTCAACAATAACAACTGACATGCCCGGAATTTGACTGCGCTCCTGTTGTTCTTCAATAAATTGCTCAATCTTTTTGGTGCTAGCTGTGCGCTCCGCCTCCGCTTGTTCCGCTGCAGCATAGGGTAGCGTACAGGTTGCCATTACAGATATAGCTATCATTATGCAACCAACAATTGCGGTTATCTTCTTGCAAACGATGTGTGATATGTTCATAACCTTCTCCCCATTCTTTGCCCAAAGGCAACTCGCAGTATGCTATTCATGTAGTCATGGCTGGTGATTAGAAAATAAATCGTATGCATGACCAGGTAAATGCCGATAACGGCAAATGAATAGCTCCAGTTGGATAGCATCAGGAGATTGTCCAATGCCTTCATAGCAATCAGGGCATGAATGGTACCGACGATACAGGGAGCAAAGAAGAGAATACCGATTTGGGCTATAACAATGCCTCGAATTTCACCTTCCGTCAAGCCGATCCGAGACAGTGCCTTGCAATGTGCCTGATCCTCTCGAAGCTCGGTAAAAAGCTTAAAATAAATCACGCTGCCCGCCGCCATAAAAAATAACAAGCTAATGAACAGGCCAATGAACATCGTCAAACCCATCAGACCCTGCGCATTCTCGTACTGCGTCCGATAGCCGTCGAACTGGACGGCCCGCTTCATCATGTAAATTGCACCCGATGCCGTCACCATGACCGCACTCAGCATCGACACGAGAAACAGCATCATTGCATTACTCTTCAGTCTGGAACTCAGCTGACCAACGATAATCATCGTGGTACGATGGTAATAGAATCTTGGACTTCTCTGTACAGAGTGCAGTACTAACAAGCTGAACTGGGTGAAGAACAGGTACGTACCGATCGTTACTGAAATCATAACCGGCATGGCCAACAACGGGAAATTCCTCATATTTATGCTAAGTGCCAATCCATAAGCCGTTCCTAAGCAGATGACTGCCAGAGCTGCGAGTCCATGAGAAAAGTCGGCTTGTTCTGCCGGTTTTCTTGAAGCCTCAAGCATATCAACGATCTCGCCATGGCCTGTCTTGCAGGCAGCCCATACAGATATAACCGCGAACAACAATGCAAAGCAGACAACGGTCAAGCCTAGCGCTTCCATAGGTACGGTAAATATGATCGATACCTCCCGATCTAGCAGCACTTCCAACGTCATGAAGAACAGCTTACTGAATGCGATGCCTGAGCCGATGCCCAGCCCAATGGCCAACACAGCAATGCTTGCATGCTCGTACACGATCAATCTGCACAGCTGCCATCGTGTCATTCCGAATAAAGTAAGCAGGCCGAATTCCTGCCGTCGCGTCCGGATGAATGCCGAACTAGAATACAGCACGAACAATACCGAGAATATAATGATGATATACTGGCAAAACATCATGCCCTGCCTCACTGAGTCAGCTCCTAGTATATGGCCATTCATCACATCAGGATGGAATCGAAACGCGGCAAACATGTAAAAAACCATAACGGAAAATGCGCTGCTCAGGAAAAAGGCACAGCATGAGCGCCAATTGCCGCGAATGTTGCGCAAAGCAAGAGCTCGAATCGTCATGACCGCTTCACCCTGAGGGTTTCCTTATTTCCTCGCCGATTGATAGTACTCATCACTCCGGTCCTCCCTTGCACAATCTCTTGATGTATCACAACAACGCAAGTATAGCCCTGCCACCGTACGTATCCCATCGATTTAAGTGACATTGCGGTACTAAGCAACCTTACAGGATTGTCACCTTACAGGGCTTAGTTGAGCATCAGTCAGCATCAGCGCCGTTCAAGTAAATGGATGCCCCTTGCTTGAAACGTCACCGTCATCGTTGTCCCTGCATGAAGCTCTGAAGATGCCGACAATCCGTGGCCTAACCGGCTGCATACTTCCTTGGCTACATACAGCCCCATTCCCGTCGATTCCCCAAGTGCCCTTCCATTCTCCCCCGTGAAGAATGGATCGAATATGCGAGGCAGATCGTGTGCCGGAATTCCGGTTCCCTCATCCGTTATGCTTAAGCGGCACTTGCCGCCATCGTCATTCATTATGCGGAAGCGAAGCTGCTTCACCCCCGGCTTGCCCTTGCTGTATTTGATTGCATTGCTGACGAATTGATTCAGTACAACGCGCATCCATTTTTCATCCGTTTCCACCCAAGCCTCACCCTCGATCAGCGGAAAGGTAGAATAGCGAATGCATAGACGCTTATGTCCGTTCACCACCGAACGAACAAGATCATGCAGAGATATTCTTCGTATATGGAGATCCATTTCGAACTTATCGAGTCGTGCTGTATACAACAGCAGCTCCAAGCTACGGGACATGCGATCTGTCTCCTCCTGAATGCTGGCAGCGAACTGCTTCTGCTCTCCCTTGGATACCGGAGTCTGCTGCATCGCCTCCTGACACAGCATGTCTGCCGCCGATATCGGAGTTTTCATCTGATGCACCCATTGAAGCACGAAATGATTATGCATCTCCTGCTGGCGGCGGTAGGCTCCAAGCTCATTCAAATAGGTACGATGCTGGCGCTCCAGCACGTCCGCAACGAGCATCTGCTCCCTTGTGACGGGAGACTGAACGAGTATGGCTGTATTCACGTCGCCGGATTCTGTGCATGCTTGCATCAGTTGCTTGTAATAGTTTTTCTGCCGAATGTAATCTACGACTAGCCATAAGACTAGAATTAATAGTGAAAGTACGATGAAGTAGATGATCGTACCGTCATCCATTGCTTCCGGATAACGCGCCTGCTTCAGAAGCATCAGGCTGATCCCAAGCACAATAATTAGGGCGCTCGCAAGCAGATACAGCAGCCGATCCCGAACAAACAATATGGGGGATTTATTCATCAAACATGCTCCCTCTTCTGACTCTCGCTTTCCTCGCCGAGCACCAGCTTATATCCTATCCCTCTGACCGTACGAATCGCATCCGGCAAACCGAGCTCTCCCAGCTTATTGCGCAGTCTCTTCACGTTTACCGTCAATGTATTGTCGTCAACGAATTGAGTATCGTCCCACAGCGTTTCCAGCAGCTGATCTCGGGTCACGGCAGTACCACAATGTACGAGCAGGCTTTCGGCTAATAGCTGCTCGTTCTTCGTCAGCTCGATTTTCCTCTGCTGCCACATAAGCTCATTGCGACTAAGGCTTAATGTTAATCCTTCCGCGACTATGTCCGGTTCCGGCGGCGGGGGAAGCTCCGATACGGCGGCGTAATCCCCATATACTCTGCGCAGTACGCTGCGCACCTTGGCAACCAGCAAATCGAGCATAATTGGCTTTGTAATATAATCATCGCCGCCATTCTCAATGGCCATTACTTGATCCATCTCCCCTTCTCTCGCTGAAATGAACATGATCGGCAGATTGGATCGGGCACGAATTTGCCTGCACCAATAATAGCCGTCAAAATACGGCAAATTAATATCGAGCAGTACCAAATGAGGATCAAAAGCGGTCAGTTCGGACATCAAATCTCGAAAATGCGAAGCACACAATGCTTGAAAATGGTATTTTTCTAAGTTTCTTTGTATGACGGAGGCGATCTTCTCATCGTCTTCTACTATTAAGATACGGTACATTTATGTAATCCCTCCCGTTAGCGCTACAAATCATTACAATTCCCTACTTTCCTAAATAGACAATAAAAATGATACCACCACCGCCATTTTACGTATAGAAAATCGAAAAAGCCGCCGAACCAGTCGGCAGCTTCTGTAGTATAAAATTAACCTATTGTTGTTTCTCAATTTCACTCGATAACATCATCATATACTTCACAACGTTATGACCTGGCCATCTTCCGGAACGAGGATTTGATCCGCAATCCCTTTCTCTTGAGCATAACTACGCAACTCCTGCCTCGACAGCAAGCAGTGATTCACCGCCTCCATATGCGATGAAATGATGATAGATTCCGGCGATGCCTGATGTGTCCGATAAATATCTTCCTTTGTCATGAGAATTGGATCACCGATAAGGAATTGAGCTGCACCTCCGTTAACAACAATGGCCTCCGGGCGATGCTGTTGGATCGCAGCGTCCACCTCATCGCACCAGATCGTATCTCCCGCGACATACAAGGTCTTCTCTCCCGAATGTGACAGAACGAAGCCGGATACCCTGCCCATCCGCTCTCCAATTTCTCCTGTGCCATGCCGGCCAGCTGTGCGCTGCAAACGAACTCCTCCTACGGAGGTATGTTCATTCATCGCCTCGACATGATGGAACCCCGCATCGCGAATAGCTTGAGCATCCTGCTCGTTTTGGGCAATAATGCGAATCTCTTTAGGCAATACCAATTTTGCCGTGTCGTCGAAATGATCAAGATGAAGATGCGTCACAATGACGGCATCCACTTGAATGATCTCATCAATAGGAGTCGACAGCTCAACAAGCGGATTGCGAAGCTCCGCATGCGGTGTATTTGGGAATGCTGGGTAAGTCCCCTTAGGGGCCAAAAATGGATCAACCAGCAGCCTCTTACCTCCGTACTCTATAATCATCGTAGCATTGCGAATCTGTGTAATGTTCATCCAACATTCCTCCTGTTGCAAGCGAGCCTCTTTTGCTCTTCCTATGAATAGGATAATATGATTGAAGATAGGAAGACATATACAGAATCAAGTGTTAGACGTCAAATACTTGATTAATGAAAGAGGTTGTTACGATGCTGGATTCTACGGATCAACGCATTATTGAGGAACTGTCCCGCAATGGACGAGTTTCGATGAAGGAACTGGGACAGAAGATTCATATGACAGGTCAAGCAACGGCGAATCGCGTACAGAAGCTGGAAGACGAAGGCGTTATTGAACACTATACGATTCAATTGAATCAAGCCAAGGCTGGGTATCCCGTACAAGCATTTATTCAAATCTATACAAAGCAGCCGGATCATCGCCCATTCTTGTCCTTTGTCGAGACACAGCAGACCTATATTCTTCATAATTATAAAATTAGCGGTGAATGCTGCTATATGATGGAGTGCCGCTTTCCCTCCAATGAGGAACTAGATGCGTTCCTCGTGGAATTGAATCAATATGCAAATTACAAGCTGTCGATCGTCATTAAGAAAAACCCTTAAGTAGAATCTCACCAAACTCCAACCCATCATTTAACGTCAAACATTCTAACCTTCTTCCACCAATGCTGATAGTAACATAAAAAATACAGCCGTCTTTAAGACGGCCGTATTCTTTGTCCTTTTTATCAGACATGACAATGATTATTTACGGCTTATCGATGCCATTGAACTCGGCACGAAAGATTTCATCATGGGGATTAGTCGGGGTTCCTGCAAACTGAAGTATATTGACATTAGCACTCATGACATGCTTGCCGTCAAGCGTCCCCCCGCTTTGCGAACCGAATCCATGAATGCCCCCGCTATGGCCCCATACCGACTCTCCGTCCGCACGCTTCGTTACTTCATAAATACCCAAACCATACCGACCGATAGGGCTCTCCACACCATCCAGCATTTGTGTCATCGATTCTTTTGACAATAGCTTTCCGCCTAACAGTGCACTGAAAAACGCATTCAGATCCTTGGCGGTTGAAATCATGTCGCCCGCTGCGTTCCCCCATGAAGGATTGAGCTCCGTGAAGTCGACGTATCCTTTGGCTCCCAATGTGATATATCCCCGTGCATGTGGATCTGGCAAAGAGGACAGCGTGCCTGGAACGGAGGTACTTTTCAACCCCAATTTTGCAATAATGCGTGCCTCGATATTTTCGCCGTACGTTTTACCCGTAACCTTCTGGATAATAACTCCCGCCAATACATAATTCGTATTGGAGTAGCTCCATCCCTTGCCGGGCTCGAACAGCGGCTTCTGCTCCAAGCCAAGCCGAATCAATTCATCCGCGGAATACGTTTGATAAGGCTTCTCTACTATGATCCGCTTTATGAAGTCTTCTGATGTATAATTGGCAATGCCGCTCGTATGATTCAGCAACTGCCGAATCGTAATGCTGCTTCCATCATATCCATTCCCTTGAACGACGCCCGGAAGCCACTTTTCCACGGAATCATCCAGACTCAATTTGTTCTCCTCCGCCAATTGAAGCATTACAGTTGCGACGAACGTTTTCGTAATGCTGCCAATACGGTAATGGAATTCCGGATCCATCTTACGATCACTATAAATACTTGCCTGGCCCGCCCCATACGACCACACCTGTCCATCCTTTACAACCTGTGCTAGGATACCGGGAACTTCCTTACGCTTCACAAGGTCATCCATCGTCTGTTGGACAAGTGAATGCTTCTCATTGGGTAGATGGTTTACTTGACTTTCTTGTGTCGAAGCCCAATTGTTTCTCACATCCTGTGCCCGAGCTGCCGTAGTATTCAGCAGCATGGATCCTGCAAGCAGCACAGAAAAACTCGCCAACAAACATTTTCGAAATAACATAGAATCCTCTCCTCTTCTTTTCCTGTATAATCGCGGCATACATCATGCACTCGGTAGATTCAGAAGCTTAATGCCCGCGAATTAATCTCAAACTATCTGAAAAATGTCATATTTCGTAGTAACGAAATGTCACTTATGACAAATTACTAGGCAATATGCTCGCGCAGAGGGGCATGACATGGGGTTCATATGACAAAATGTCATGATGTGACAAGCGCTGTATCATCCCGTTCTGCCGTTAAATTCTAGTAACATGGATGACGTAATCGCCTCTTGACTGTCGTCATAGTTGTTATCAATACATTGCAGAATCTATCGGGACTATGAAATGAGGTGCTAACATTGAATATAGCAATGCCGTGGACGAAGCAGCGGGCGTGGTACGATTGGGCGATTCTTGTTACTCGAATCTATTGGCTGATCAGCGCGTCAGTCATCGTACTAGCGTTCCGTGAAGAGTTCCCTCACGCGATGTGGATGCTCTGTACGCTAGCCTTGCTCGTCTTTCCACTTCCATTGCTGCTGCGCTTCGGAAGACAATGGCACATGCTTGCGGAAATCTTGCTTGTCGGCGTTTTCAGTATTTGGATAAGTGCCTACTTGCCTTTAGCCTCTTGGCAATTTCTTATGGCTGCCTTTGTATTCGGCTTCTTAAGCAGCCGCAATTCGCTATGGTGGACCGCTCCCCTGATTGTGATCTGTATTCCCTTCAGTCTCGGCATGGCCGCCAATTCAGAAATTGATGAGATTATACTCCGATACCTGCCGAATAACGGGTTAGCCTACTTTCTAGGCTTTGCTTTTCAATTGCTGGCACTCACTCATAAGCAAAGTCTCATCATTAAAGAGCAGAATCGCGTGCTCGAGCATCATGTGACCCAAGTAGGGAAACTTACCTTGATCGAGGAGCGGAGCAGGCTGTCCCACGAGCTCCACGATACAATCGGGCACACGTTAACATCCATCATTATGGGATTGGAATCGATACGTCCCGCCATTCCTGAATCACACGGCGATAGATATGGAGAAATAATAGTACGGGCTCGCAAAGGGCTCGATGATATACGCACACATCTGCATGATCTATCCCCCGATCAGATGGATGGAACCCTAAGCGAATCGATAAATCAGCTGTCGAACGACTTCTATACCTCGACAGGCATCAAGGTAAAATTCCGCGTGTTGGGAACAGAGTGCCCTGTAACGAAGCACGTCAGTCTCTGCCTGTACCGATGCTTGCAAGAAGCCCTGACAAATGCTGTACGTCACGGACAAGCCACCTCCATAGATATTTCGCTATATTACGATGAAGAATGGCTCCGTCTGCATATCGAAGACAATGGCCAAGGGATGGAGCAGGTACAATACGGCTATGGACTTTCGGGTATGAAAGATCGCCTGCTTGCATTGGGCGGGAATCTGTCTATTCATTCCGTGCCTAAAGAAGGTACGGTAGTCGTATGTAAGGCACCTCTCATCATGCCAGCACCGAACGCTGCAGTGCGAGTTCTTATCGTAGACGATCGGGAATCGATTCTGCATAGCTTGCATGTGTTATTGACCAAGCACCCTGAATTCGAAGTGGTCGGGGCGGCCTCCAATGGGCGGGCAGCACTTGAACAGTGCGAGCGGTTCCATCCAGATCTAGTGCTTATGGATGTAAAAATGCCGAAAATGGACGGGATTACCGCCCTTCAAACGATGAAGCAGCGGTGGCCTGACTTAAAAATTGCATTTCTGACTACTTTTCCAGACGTCGGGCAAGCGATGACGGCCCTTAAGCATGGTGCCAACGGCTATATGCTGAAGTCCGTCCATCCTAAAGAACTGATTGAGGCCATTAAATTGATTAACAACGGCGGGACGTGGATCGCGGAAGGCATTGCGGAGCAAGTATTTGCAGGCATGAAGCAATCAAAGACGAGCAACATAGAAAATAGCGCGGGTCATTTTCAAGACAATCCATATGGACTTACACAGCGTGAACACCAAGTATTGCACCATCTATCATTGGGCCTTAGATACAAGTCAATCGCGAAAAAACTCTTCTTAAGTGAAGGCACTGTACGAAACTATTGTTCTATCCTCTATTCCAAGCTGAATGTAGGCAATCGGGAAGAGGCTGTATTAAAAGGAAAACAGGAGAATCTTTGCTAATGACCCCAGCAACGCGAATGAAGGAGCAATAATTGCCCCTTCTTATTTTACTGTTCGACCTCAACTGCACACCCTTTAGGGGTCAGTCCATTAATCGGGGATGATCGAGAACGCGGTTCGTCCCTGTTCTTCTACTCGTTGCACGGTTGTCAGTCTCTGATCGATCTTGGTAATATCCGTAATCCCTTGTTTGTTCTTCTCAATCGTTAACGATAAGATCATCCCTTGCAGCGTCTTCGGGTTCTTCTTCAATCTCGTTGTCAGGAAATTTCCTAGCGAAGAAGCCGCCACCCGGAGCCGAGTGCGACCGTACCTATCCTTCATTTTCTTGGAGATGACGGGATGAAGGACATGTGGGTGAGCGCCCAGCACAGCATTTACACCGTGTTGGAACAGCAGTTGCATGAGCCTGCGCTGCCTTGCCGTCGGCGTTGTTCGATATTCCTGTCCGAAATGCAAACAGGCAATGACCAGATCTGCTTGCTCTCTCAACGCCTTGACATCAGCAAGCATCTTGCTCGGATTCAGGCGATTGACCTGCCACGCCTTCGGGACAGGGATTGAATTTGTACCCAGCGTATACGCAGCAATGCCTAGCTTGATTCCCTTTACAGGTATGATCATCGATGTTTGTGCATCTCTCCTTGAACGATAGGTACCCGTGTGCTTCAATTCATGGCGATCAAGAACATCAAGTGTTCGGACTAGCCCCTTCCCGCCCCCATCCATGCAATGATTGTTCGCAGTCGAGAAGAAATCAAATCCTGATCGCTTCAGTGCAGGTGCCAATTCATCTGGACAGCTAAAGATCGGATACCGTGTGACAGGATGTCTTTGCTCCTTCCAACGATTGCTTCCCTTCTGTTTCAAGATGCCGTCATCATGCCAGGTTGCACCCGAGAATGTCGTCTCCAAATTGCCAATCGCAAAATCATGCTCCTGTATATAAGGAGCTACTTGTTCGAAAATCGGTTCAAATCGATAGCCGTCAGGCTGCTTCGCTGAGCCAATGATTTCACTCTTCATCAATATATCTCCTACCGCGGCAATCTTGATTACCGTCAAGTCGCTCACTCCTTCCTGCCCATAGTTTATTCAGCTACCCAACAATGTGTAAAAAAACGCGAACAATACGGGCAAGGTCCCAGTCAGACGAATAGGATAGGGTAAACACCTACAGGAGGAGGATCAGACTCCATGAAGAGAAAGGCGAGAAAGACAGCAGCTAAAACACATTCTCTAGTCGAGCCAAAGGGACCGAAGTGGGAACATCATCTCGCATTGATGAAGGATCATGAGCTGCGCGGGCATTTGCCAGAGACATTGAGGCTCGATAAGGACTCTTTATCATTCATGCTATCGCTGTATCCAACAATCTATGTGAAGCCGAATCAAGGCGCCTTCGGTGAAGGGGTCATGAAGGTAAGCAAGTCAATGGATTCCTCTGGATCAGAACAGTTCCATGTCCATCACGGAACGAAGCAGCATACTTTCCATTCGGAAGAACAATTGTATCCCTTCATTCTGGCGAAGAAGACAAGCAAAAAATATATTGTGCAGCAGGGAATTGATTTGATGAAATGGGAAGATCGCCCCTTCGATCTGCGCATTATGGTCAGGAAGCAGGAAGACGATAGTTGGAAGAACGAAGGTATTCTCGGCCGTGTTGCCCAGCCTAACAAAATTGTGACAAATATTCGCAGCGGCGGAAGCTCCATGTCGATTGAGAAGTTATTATCCTCGCATACCAATTGGGTCAGTCTGCGCAATCTGAAAGAGCAATTGAATCGGATCAGTGCGCGTACAAGTGAAGTGATTGAGACCAGACATCCCGGAGTGAAGATGCTCGGTATTGATATCGGCATCGATCAACAATTAAAGCCATGGATCATCGAAGTGAATATGAAGCCAGAGAAAATATGCTGGGATTGCATCGAAAAACTCTACCAGGAAAGTGAATCCGTCTAACCTATGGAAAGCAAAAGAGAGCCGACATAACGTCGACTCTCTTTGCCATTCTACCAGCCAAAATCCAATGTCTTTCCCGTTTCAGCCAATGTCTTAATGTTGCTTAGTATCATCCACCAATGTCCCTTCGTACTCTCATAGGATGGATGTCCTTCCGTCCAGTTGTCATTGACCAATGTTAACCGTGTACAGCCGCCAACCTCGTCAATCGTGAAGGTAATTCGAGTCTCCAGCTCCGCATGATTCTCACGATAAGAGGGCCCCGGATGCTCTGTATAGCTCAACACTTTGTTCGGTTCATAGGCCAAAATGCGTCCATACACATGCACCGTCTCGTCACCTTCATTGCCTGAACCTACATATTCATAAGGAGCTCCAATTTCGAAGGTCGATTTCAGTACACAACCGAAGAAAATTTTACGCGTTCCTTCTGGAGACGCGATCGAATTCCATACGATCTCAGGCGATGCTCCAATATAAAATTCATACTTTAATGCTTCCATTTGCCTTCACTCCTTTGCAAAATGACTGACTACTCGTTCCCATACTAAGCAGCATTGCGGCGATTCCCATCTATTGCTACTATGATTATAGATATTGCCCGTAAACTTGTATTGTAAAAACGCGACAGTCCACAGGAATAGGCACATTGTAACGGTTGGCACATAACAGGGGCTTGCTCAATCAACAAGTCCATCGTCCTTCAAACTTGATTTCGGGAGTGATTCGCATCGTACTTATGCAACCCACAATCCATAAGCCTAGCATGGGCATTTTGAACATGAAACAAGGCGAACAGAAATTCACGCTTGCGCGCCATGTGCCCTCTGACCCATTGCGTGATGTTATTAAGCACTTCTGGATCATTCGCTGGGATCTAACCGATCAGCCTCCATACGAACAAGGGATTGTTCCAAACCCATGCGTTAATATGGTCATTGAGCATGGTCACACGGCTATCTATGGAGTTGCGCAGAACCGCTATTCTCATCGTCTGGAGGGCAAGGGAAAGGTATTAGGCATCAAATTCAGGCCAGGAGGATTTTATCCGTTCGCGGGCCTGCCCATCTCCCAGATTGCGGGCCGTTCAATGCGTCTTGAAGATGTGTTCCAAGCTGATCCGCGTCTACTTGAACAGGCTATCCTATCCGAGGACGAGGATGAGGATATGGCCGCGGCAGCAGAAGCCTTCTTCCTAGCGCATCTTCCCGCTAGAGACAACAACGTGGCTTATCTCAATCACATCATTGACCGTATTCAGGGCGATCGCCATATTACGAAGGTCGATCATGTATGTGAACAATTTGAGGTGAATAAGCGCAAGCTGCAAAGACTGTTCCAGCAATATGTGGGTGTGACGCCTAAATGGGTCATTCGACTGTATCGATTGCAAGATGCCGCAGAAACAATCGACTACGGTTCCTATCAAGATTTGACGAGACTATCCATAGATCTTGGCTACTATGATCAATCCCACTTTATCAAGGATTTCAAGGCTATCATCGGTGCTACACCAGAGGAATATACGAAGCGTGTTCTTCACGCAACATAGGAGAAGGCCGGATTCCCCTCGCTGCACGGGTTTCCGGCCTTCTGTTATTGATTTATGATTCCAATGATTTCATTCCTGCTTCTAGCTTTTGTTCTCCAGCTACATATCCTCTACTATCAAATGAACCGGGCAATGATCACTGCCCAAGATATCCGAGTCAATACGAGCATCTACCAAGAAATCGTTCAATCTCGAAGATACGAGGAAGTAATCAATGCGCCACCCGATATTCCGTTCACGCACCTTCGGCATGTACGACCACCAGCTGTATGCGTCCGTACGATCCGGATAGAAATGCCGGAACGTATCTGTAAAGCCTGCGTTTTGTAAGATGTTCATCTTCTCCCGCTCTTCTGCTGTGAATCCGGAATTGCCCTGGTTCGACTTCGGATTTTTCAAGTCGATCTCTTGATGAGCAACGTTCAAGTCGCCACATACGATGACCGGCTTGCACGCATCCAGCTGCTGCAAATAGCCGCGGAATCGCTCTTCCCACTCTAGTCGTTCTTCCAGACGGGAGAGATCACGCTTCGAGTTCGGCGTGTACACATTGACTAAGAAGAAAGATTCGAATTCAAGTGTAATGATGCGGCCTTCCGGCTCCTCATTCTCCTCGATGCCATAGCGAACCGTCAGAGGCTTCTTCTTCGTAAATACAGCCGTGCCGGAATATCCCTTCTTGAGCGCATAATTCCAATACTGCGAATATTTCTCCCCAAGATCAAGCTCAATCTGCCCTTCCTGCAGTTTCGTCTCTTGGACACAGAAAATATCTGCGTCCATCTCTTGAAAGTAGTCCATAAACCCTTTATTCACGCAGGCGCGCAACCCGTTCACGTTCCAGGATATAAGCTTCATTGTTATATATCTCCTTGCTATAGCTAGTAATAATAGTAATCGTTGCATCAAAGTTCACTTCATCTATACTCTCTTATGTAGTGTAACATAAGAGAGTACGATTCGTAGACCGAGCAAGCAAGAAGATGATTGGATCACATACTATCTCTTCGAGAACTGAGAATAGCTGATAACTAACGCTTCCTTTTAAATTAGATGGAATAGCAGGCTTATCCATAATCGGCAACATTTCTTTCGGCTGATTCTTCGTTACCGGCAGATACCTGTTCACCATCCAGGCTACGTGTATTACAGACTTTCTGATTCTGATCATCCTCGAACTTTGTCTCTTGATGGGGTGCAAATACCCATAATCGACTGCCGCTGTAATTCACGAACATTCCTCCTGTCGTAGCTGCCAGCTTGCTGATCCATAACGGAAGCTCGCTCCATTCAATCAGCATCAGCAGCAGTCCAGAAGAGAGCAACATTGATAGGCCGTTCAACAGCGCAAATTTCATGATTTCGTGTATTCTGATCTTATCCGACACTTGAAACGTCCATTTCCGATTGAGGAGAAAGCTGTTGATCATTCCGGCACCGGAGGAAGCCGCTTGTGCAAGTAAATATGATGCTTCCCCTGCGATAAGCAGATAGAATACGGAGAAGTCTACAATTGTGTTCGTTAATCCAACTTGGCAGTAGCGCATAAACTGAACCGCCGCTTGCTTATCGACCATCATGGCATTCCCTCCTCTCTGGTTGGCATCTTCTATTCATTGCTCTGTGTTCCCTGAACTTCATAGAGGGAATTGATATCCCTCATTCCCCTTTTTCAAAATTGCAAAGATGCCCTTCGTTTCCGAAAGAACACCTGATAGCAACCATCATATCCGGGCTAGCTGAGTCCAGGCTTAAGCGGAACTGAACGAAATATGAGGGCTAGCTGAATATCAGCTGAAAATGAGAAATTCGTTCTGTACGACAACCAGCCAAATCTATGAGTTCCTTTTAACACCCCCTACCATTCGTAGCCTGTTCCAAACTATGATTTAGGACTAAATACCCATGTTTTCAAATAAAGTGTGCGCTACAATAATCACTATCACTTATTGGAATGATATGGAATCAAATACTGAATTAAGGAGGTTTTCGTAGAATAAAAGGAGATTCCAGAAGACACAAAGCCAGCATCAACCATTTTGAAGGGAGGCTGCAGCTTGAAATTACATACGATTCGAAGAAAATTAGCAGGAATACTTAGCATCGCCATGGTGGCCGCCATGCTATTCCCTGCCCCATCGCATACTTATGCCCAGGAGATTGCATCGACTGAGCAGGTCACACCAAAAATCAAATCCACCTTATCATCTCAACTCCAACTTCCTGGACAACCCAAATACTCTAAATACTCCTTGGCACCAACCAAAACAAGCAACTTCGTTCCTCAATCCGATACTAGTGATCCGATAACAGTCATCGTTGAATTAACAACTGATCCCGTAGCCTTGTCTCAAGCGAACCAAGGAAAGAGCTTTGCTCCATCTGCGCTCAACCAGGAACGGAAGATTAAGCTTGAGCATAGTGCCTTCAAAGTGCAAGCCGAGAAGAACTTAAATGCAGTGCTGCATCGCGAATATACGAAAACATTCAACGGATACTCCGTGCGCATTCCAGCTAACGAGGTGGATAAGCTTGCGAATCTTCCGAACGTCAAAGCTGTGTATCCGAACTTTGAGTACAATACAATCCCTGTAGACAACGGATATGTATTCAAGCCATTGATGGACGAGAGCGCCCCGCATATTGGCGCCAATAAATTATGGGACATCGGCGTTACTGGCCAGGGCATTAAAGTTGGGGTAATAGATACTGGGGTTGATTATAACCATCCTAGCTTGAAGGATGCCTATAGGGGTGGCTGGGATTTCGTTGATAATGACGATAATCCAATGGAAACTCTGCCTGATCCGACAAAGCCGAAAAGAGCAGACGGCAAGGAATATCATACAACACACGGCACACATGTATCCGGCACGATAGTGGGCCGTGGTGATCCCAGCAATCCGAACGGTAAGAATGGCTGGGTCAAAGGCGTAGCTCCCGGTGCTGACTTATACGTCTATCGGGTGCTCGGGCCATACGGGAGTGGATCGACCGAGAATATTATTGCAGCTATCGACCGAGCAGTAACAGAGAAACTAGACGTTATCAACCTGTCGCTCGGCGGGAATTTCAACAATGCCTACACTGCTGATTCGGTTGCAGTTAACAATGCAGTAAGAGCAGGTGTAACCGTTGTATTGGCCGCAGGCAACGATGGTCCTAAGCCTGGAACGGTTGGCACTCCAGGAGGAGCCCATCTTCCGATATCCGTAGGTGCCTCCACGCCTCCAATGATTACACCTGTATTCAAAGCTCAGGGAATTCAACAATTGCTGTATGCTCAATTGGCGGAATACGCCGCAGAAATTACCACTGTGGGCACATCATTCGAAGCGGTATATGCCAATTTCGGCAAGCCTGAAGACTACAAAAACATCAACGTAGCCGGCAAGCTGGTGCTCATCTCGCGCGGCGGAATTAGTTTTCAGGAAAAAGCAATAAATGCAACGAACGCTGGAGCAGCAGCGCTCATCATTTTCAACAATGAGCCTAGTGAACTGAAGGCCACGCTTGGCAAAGAAGGCCAGTACATACCTACCTATACAGTCTCACAGGCCTCAGGGCTAGCGATCAAGGAGAACATTGAGCAGGGAATTAACACGATCACCTTTGATACAATAGAAGAAAAGGATCTGATGGCGGACTTCAGCTCCCGCGGACCTATCTATCCAAACTATACTGCGAAGCCGGATATCACCGCTCCAGGTGTCGCCATTCGTTCCTCCGTACCCGCTTGGGATGGAAATTACGCAAATGCATACCAGGATTCACAAGGAACAAGTATGGCTGCTCCTCACATCGCAGGCGCTGCTGCTTTGCTGCTGGAGAAATATCATCATAAAATTGCAACGAATGATCTCAAATCTCTCATGATGAATAATGCTGTAACCATAGAAGATCGCAATCATAAACCCTATTTGGTAACAGAACAGGGCGCAGGGCGCGTGGATCTTGATCAAGCGATTAAAGCTACAGCTATCGCCTTAGTTGAAGACACCACCACTGCAACAAACGATCGTAAAAGTATCCCGTATGAAACTGGAAGCGTTTCCTTCGGATTGGTTCCAGCGGGCACCTATTCACGAGACATTGTCGTCAAGGATATCGCCAGTTCGGATCAAACCTACACAGTAAGCAGTTCATGGGGTGGAACAGGCAGCGGTATCGATCTACAGCTCAGTTCAAGCACAGTAACTGTACCTGCCAATGGTTCAGGTAATCTTGAGGCTCAAGTAACAGTTCCACCAAATGCAGCCGAAGGCAGCTATGAAGGCGTTATCACCTTGACCGAGCAGACAACTGGTCACCAGTTGCATCTTCCTGTCAGCCTGTTTGTAGGTATTAAGTATGGGATTGCTCCAATTACGAACCTGACAGTGAAACCTATTTACCTCTCACCAGGCGGTAAAGCGAAAGAAACAACGGAAGCAAAGGTTACATTTGATCTGACAAAACCACTTGAACAGTTTAAGGTCTCCGTAACAGACATTGTATATGGAAAATATATGGGGGACTTTTTTGATAGCGAGGGCAAGCTTCATCTCCCAGATATCTATGGAGAAGATAAATGGAAGGGAACTGTAACGAAGGACGGCCAGACGGTCTCTCTGCCTGACGGATTGTACGAGTTGGCACCGATCGTCAACGGCAAGAAACTTGATAATGAGGCAAGAGGATTTGTTATCGACCGACAAGCACCTGAATATACATTGGATGCTAACCCTCTCGTTATTGACAAAGCGAATCCAGGCATGGGTATTATCAGGGGGCAAATAACGAAGGACTTATTCATTGATTTATTCCCTAGCGATCCTATTAGCAAATATATTGCCACAGCTGCGGTTGATACATCCGGTGTACAGCATGACGGCTTTATTCACAAGGACGGAACATTTGAGATAAAAGTTCCTTTGGATCCAGGTATGAACGAGTTCTATTTATTCGTATATGATGCTGCTTTAAATGGATTTATGGAGCCTTCCGAGATTATCAAGTTCGATAAAAAGGACATCGTTTATGCAGGAAGCAGCAGCTCTAAAGTTCTTACAGGAACTCCATTTGACGTCAAGGTCAATTATTCCGTTACGGAAGCTGTATATTCCGCTTCATTCAGTCTTACTTATGACAGCAAACTGACTTTGTTGGACGTGAAGCCAAGCGTTACGATGGCCACTTATCAAAAGCTCCATTATCCAGATACACCACTGCTTATTCATCAAGAAATCACCGATGAAAATGGCTTGAAGAAATTGAATTACAGCATTAGTTTAAGCGGCGGTGCTTATGAAGGCGAAGGAGATCTTGCAACACTTACCTTCGTTGGCAATCAAGAAGGAATCTATGACTTTAATCTTGGAGCAGTGAAGTTGCTCAACGAAAATAGCTCGTTAATTCCGATAGGTTCTGTGTTGTCTTCTAAGATTGAAATTGTTAAACCATCCGTTCCGAATCCAGGGCCAATGCCGCCAGCTTCATCTTCATCAGGGGGTTCTGCAGCATCTGTTACACCGACTCCAACAGGTAAACAATTGAAAGCTGGATTACTGTCGGAAACGAAGAAGGATAGTACCGTAAATGCAGTGTTCAAAATTAATGCAGATGCCGTACAAAAACAGCTGAAAGACAAGGATGCCAAGCAGGTCTCACTCGATATCAGCGACTTACACACGAAAGATTATGGTGAGGTCGTATTCACACTGGACAAGTCGACTGCGAAGCAACTGCAGGATTCAGGCAAGGACTTGCTCCTGTCAGGAACTGAATTTGATATTATCATCCCGAATAAATCGGTAGCTGATCTTATCGGCTCGAACGGACTTGAGCTTGTGCTTTCCCTGTCTGACCACAAGGATAAAGGGTTCGCAAAAGAGCGTGGCGAAGCTACCTACACTTCTCCAAAGCTCACCATCCGCGGCCCTAAAGATGCGAAGAGTGTGACGCTTGGAATCACACTCAAGCTCACAGATGCCTCTAAGGATATTCGCAGGGCAGGTGTCTATGCACTCGCGCAAGATACGGCTAACTCTTGGAAATACACATTGGCAGGAACACAAGCGGCCGACAAAAAATCGGTCACGTTCGAAGTAGCTCAATACGGTACCTATACCACCGCAGAGCATGTAAGACCATTTAGCGATATTGCTGCACATTGGGCGAAGGATGAAATCGAAGTGATCGCCGCCCATGACCTGCTGCATGGTAAAGACAGCTTAGACACGTTCAAACCGAACGATGTCATTACTCAAGCTGAATTCGTCTCCTTGCTTGATCGCTTGACGAACAGCGGCAAGACATGGGAGCAGCGAATTGCTGAGCCTGGAGCACGGAATCCAATCACGCGCGAGAAGCTGGTCGTCTTGCTGGCGCAAGCACTGCAGGCCGATCTCTCCCAAGCGAATGCATCACTTGGGTTCAAGGATGAGGCCCGTATTTCACAAGATGCGAAGGCTGCCGTTGCATATGCAGTCAACAAAGGGCTCATCAAAGGTTCTGACGACAATACATTCAATCCGACTGGAACTTCCACTCGTGCACAAGCAGCCATCATTTTGTATCGTGTACTGAATCAGAAGTAAGCTTAGCGGCCCAAACTTAAGAAGCAGAATCCCTACGCTCTAGCGAAGGATTCTGCTTCATTTGTTATCAGTCATGCTACCGCTATTGAAGCTCATTAAGCAAAGCAGTTTAGGAACACAGCCGCTGATCCTGGTTCAAAAATTCATTAAATTTCATTTACCGAGGCAACCACACCCGAAATGTACTGCCCTCGCCTATTCGGCTAACAACGTCGATCGTTCCACCATGCGCTTCAACGATCGATCTCGTAATAGCCAGACCTAGTCCGGAACCTCCACTTTTGCGATTCCGCGAAGATTCGCTGCGATAGAATCGATCGAACAGATAAGGAAGATGCTCAGGAGCAATACCCACCCCATTGTCAGAGACGGACAGCTGAACTCCATTCTCCTTATTTATACCCTCGACGTGAATGCGCCCTAGTTCTTCATCCGTATGTTGAACCGCATTATGCACCAGATTGAGCACGACCTGCTTCATCTTATCGGGATCTTGCTTACATAACAGCTGAGGCTCTAACGTAATCGACACCGTTCTCTTCCCTGCCAGCATTGATAGCTGCGGTTCCATGCTGCGAATGATTCCATCTAGAGATCCTTCGATCAGTTCAATGGAGGGCGCCCCATCTCGATCCAGCTTCGCCAGCAGAAGCAAATCATGAATCAGCTTACTTAGTCGCTCCGACTCGCTATGCATGCTGGTTAACGCCTTATGCAGCTGTTCGGGATGCTGGGCGGCCCCGCGAAGCAGAACCTCTAGAAATCCATGGATCGAAGTCAACGGTGTACGAAGCTCATGAGATGCATCGGCAACGAAGCGTCGCATCTGCTCCTTCATCTCCCGTTCCGCGTCGAAGGAAGTCTCTAGCCTCTCCAGCATGCTATTGAAGGAATCGGCTAGACGATCCACCTCAGATTGTCCCTGCGCGGTGGAGAAGCGCCGATCCAGATTGCCTGCATCGATTTGTTCAGCTGTACTCACCATTGCAGACAGCGGTCGCAGCGTCCTTCGGATGACTGGAAGCAGCACAATTACCCCTAGTAACATCGCTACAGTCGCTATCATGAGGAAAGTAAGCGTCTGCCCCATGAGCAAGTCGTTGAGTGGAGCCGTTGGCGTACTAATCTGCACCGTCCCTATTTCCCTGCCAGGAGCTGATAAGACGGGATGCAGTACAACCAACTGTTCATTTCCGTTCGAATCATTTGCAATGTGGTAGGATGGACTGCCCAGAGGGGCCCTTCTTGCCTTCTCATATTCCTCAGCATTCAATTGTACGGTGGCAAGTTCACCTTGCCCATTCGGCAGTGAATGATAGTTCCCTGCTTGATCAATGAAGGCCACATGGGTATCCGGCATAAGCAGCATCGGCATCGAGGGTTCGGCGACACGCTGTCCCGACTGTTCAAGCTGACGATGATACTGTCCCACCCGCTTCCAGACGAATCCAGGAATGCTCATGACATGACTTTGAAGACTCGCTGCTTTATTCTGATACACAACCTCGCGCATAAATATATACTGCAGCATGCCGACGATCACCAGCAAGATAGCAATGACAAGCAAAGAGCGATACAGTAATTGGGTACGTAATGAATACAAATTTACGATTCTCTCAAGACCGGAACGCCATCGATTCCTCATGGGATATCTACCCGATAACCAGCTCCACGCAGCGTTCGAATTAACTGATGTTCCTTGTCGTTCAACTTTTCCCGCAAAGAGCGAATATACACCTCGACAATATTGTCCTCTCCCCCAAAGTCATAACCCCATACCCGATCCAAGATAACAGACTTGCTCAACACCACGCCACGATTCAGCACGAGGAACTTGAGCAGATCATACTCCGTTGGCGAGAGCGCCAGCACATTTCCGCTATACTTCATTTCCTTGCGCTTGTCATCGATCACAAATGGCCCTACCTGCACATCCCCGAACATCGTCGGGAACTGATTGCGAATCCGCGCTTGGATTCGTGCCAATAGCTCAGCGAAGCTGAATGGCTTGACCATGTAATCGTCTGCCCCCAGATTCAAGCCCTTCACACGGTCATCCACCTCATCCTTCGCCGTAAGCATAATAACCGCCACATCTTCTGACTTCTTCAGCATACGGCACACTTCATACCCATCCATCCCCGGCATCATCACATCCAATATAACGACATGAGGCTGGAACTCGGTAAATCGGGCTACGGCAGTTACGCCATCCTGTGCAGCCTGCACATCAAACCCCTCATTTACCAAGCCCAACTCAAGAAATTGTAAAATATTCGGTTCATCATCTACGATGAGAATTCGAATCCCTCTGCTCCGATACATCCACGCCTCTCCCTCACTGCTACGATATATTCCCTGTTCCTTCTATTATCCTATTATTAGCTGAAATGCAGCTGAGCGTTCGCTTAAAATTTATTGAGGCTGCGCGAATGCATGGAGTCCATTCACTACTACGATAAAGTCGATCAAGTGAATTTAGCGAATATCCTTCTGGATGTTCCTATACCATTCGATCGTTTCGTCTATTCCTGCCGACAAACTATACTGAGGCTGCCATCGCAATTCCTGCTTCAAACGCCCAGCATGAGCGCCAACATACAAGGGTTCATCTACGGGATCAGGGAGTGCCCCGAATCGAAGCAAACGTTCACGCCCCAACTTCTTGGCAATCATCAGGGCGATCTGCTTCACCTGAACCGGCTTCCCTGAACCGATATTCAATGTGCCCTCCACCTTGCTGAAGAGAAAAGACACCAGCGCATCCGCCACATCCTTAACAAACAGAAAGTCGCGATACTGCTTGCCTAGTGAGCAAGCCGCCTCTCGTCCTTCCAGCAGTGAACGAATGATGGAGGATACGAGACGGTTCCCTTGCTCATAAGGGCCATATAAATGAAAAATACGTGCCCAGCCGCTGCTTATCCCCCGTTGTTCCGTATAAGATCCCAGCCAAGCACGCAGCGAATTTTTGCATACCGCATATAAAGTCTTCTCCGATAATGGAGAATTGACCTCTGACAATAATCCCGGTGTCCATTCATATTCAGCACAAGAGCCAGCAACGATTAATCTTTGTCCTCCACTTTGAATAAAATGATCAATAAGCGTCTTGCTGGATTGCATCCAATTATAGTTGCTCAGAGAAGTATAGCATTGCGGCGGAATAGCATCCCAGGCAAGGTGAATAAGGTGTGTCGGTCTTACCTGTTCGATAAGGGCCTTCACTTCTTCCTCATCCCATAAATCTATCTGATGCCACGTACAGAAGAGATCCGCTCTATGCGCTCTCCGATATATAGCATGGACGTCGTACCCTTTCTGGAGCAGGATCTGAACGACGAAGCCGCCGATCCACCCACTGCCGCCCGTAACCAGTATTTTATCCATCCTTCACACCACTTCAATCTCTGGAACAAGGATGACGAACTTACCGCCCCATTCTCGGATATAAGCGCACTGCTCCATAATCTCTTCTTTCAAATTCCAAGGCAGTATAAGCACATAATCTGGACGTACTCGCTTCAGCTCCTCGGGACTGCGAATAGGAATTCGCGAACCAGGCAAATACAGCCCCTGCTTATATGGATTCTGATCCACAGTAAATGGAAGCCATGCCGTGTGGAACCCGCAATAATTAAGCAGCGTATTGCCCTTCGCCGGTGCCCCATAACCTGCCACCAGCTTGCCTTGATTGCGAGCTTCCATCATGAATCGGACAATATCCTCCCGCATCTGTTCTACCTGCTGGGCGAACGCGGTATATGCCCGCCAGTCGTGCAGTCCGTTCTGCCGTTCCTGTTCCAGAACCTTCTGCACAGCTGCTGCAGCCAATTTGCCCTTGTCCTTATGCATGATATACAAGCGCAATGACCCCCCATGTGTAGAAAGTACTTCTACATCTGTTACTTGGAGGCCGTGCATGGAGAATAGCTGTTGAGCCGAGAACAAGGAGAAGTAAGAAAAGTGCTCATGATAAATCGTATCGAACTGCTTATATCGAATAAGATTGAGCACATGCGGAAATTCAATCGTAATGGTACCTTCCGGATGGAGCAGTCGCTTCAGACCAGCGACAAAATTCTGCACGTCCGGAACGTGAGCCAGCACATTGTTCGCTACGATTAGATTCCCGCTAATCCCCTCGTCCTTAACGAGCTCTTCCGCCAGCCGTTGTCCGAAAAACTCTGCCTTCGTCGGAATTCCCTTATCCCTCGCAAGTTGAGCCACATTGCTTGCTGGTTCTATGCCCAGTGTTCGTATACCCTGCTGATGGAAATACTGCAGTAAATAACCGTCATTGCTCGCAATCTCGATGACCTGTGAATCACCGTTCAGTTGAAATCTGCGAATCGCCATGTCTGTATATTGTTCTGCATGCTTCAGCCAACTCGTTGAATAGGAGCTTAAATATAAGTAATGCTTGAATATACTAGCCGGGCTCGCGAACTGATCAAGCTGTACGAGACAACAAGTATCACATACATACGAATGGAGCGGATAATAGGGTTCGGCATCTCCCAATTCCTCTGGTGTTAGGAAGGCATTTGCAAGTGGAGATTGTCCTAAATCGACAAAGGTGTGCACAAGCTGTGTACCGCATATCCGACAATGTGAGTTCATTTGCCTTCTCTCCCTCCTTCTCTGCGAACATAGTCGACGATCTGCCGCTCTGATAGCACTCTAGCGTTCATTCCTGCACGATACTGCTGATGCCAGGAGATCGTCCATGCTACAGCCTCCTTGATAGACAACTTCGGATGCCAGTTTAATAGCTGTGCAGCCTTGTTGCTATCCAGAGATAGTCTAGGCGCTTCATAGCGAGAGGCTACTTGTTCTAGCACCACTTGTATGTCTACCTGCCAGATCTCTGCTGCCATTTGAATGATATCTTGAACGGTTGTGTCTGGCTGTTCCAGCGGCCCGAAGTTCCATCCATCTGCGTACTGCGGATGATCCCACAGCTTCTCCGCGAGAAGAAGATAACCGTGCACGGGTTCCAACACATGCTGCCACGGTCGTACCGCGTTCGGGTTCCGAACAAGTAGTGGTTCCGAAGCGGAACAAGCTCTTATTACATCCGGCAGAAGGCGAGATTCTGTCCAATCCCCGCCGCCAATGACGTTGCCTGCCCGAACGGAAGCCATTCTAGGCCCTTGGCCATCCTCGTTGCGAAAATAGGAATCTCGATAGCTTGCTGCAATGATCTCGGCACATGCCTTGCTTGCACTATAAGGATCATGACCGCCTAGCGGATCTCCTTCGCGAAATGGAAGCACCGATTCCCCTGTATTGCGATAGCACTTGTCGCTCGTTACGTTGATAACAGCACGAACGCTAGCTGTATGACGAACCGCCTCCAGCAGATACACCGTTCCCATTGCATTCGTGTGGAAGGTGCTTACCGGCTGTTCATAGGACGCTTGTACGAGCGGCTGTGCAGCCAAATGGAACACAATCTCTGGCTCGTGCTCCGACATCACCTTCAGCAGAGCTGAATAATCATTCACATCATCGATAACGGAGTGCCTACACACTGCTTGAATATCGGCAGCATCATACAGATTCGGCTTCGTACTCGGTGGTAAGGCGTATCCAACAACCTCCGCACCCATCAAGGACAGCCACATCGTCAACCAGGATCCCTTGAAGCCTGTATGTCCCGTAACAAGAACCTTCTTTCCCTGCCAAAAAGCTTCATTGATCACGCCTGCCACACCTTCCATGGCGCTTGTCCCCGGTCCCACAAGTCCACCAATTTCTTCTTATCCCGCATCGTGTCCATCGGGTACCAAAAGCCATGATGCTCATAAGCCATAAGCTGCCGCTGGCGTACTAGTTCGGTTAAGACATCCGTCTCCCATACGGCAGTATCGTCAAGAATAAATGGGAACACGTCAGGCTCCAATACAAAGAAGCCTCCATTTATCCAGCCGCCATCCCCTGCAGGCTTCTCTGTAAAATCGATGACCTGCTGCTGCGCCAAGGCAAGCGAACCGAATCTTCCTGGGGGTTGAACTGCCGTTACTGTCGCATATTTGCCATGGGATTGATGATACGCAATCAATTCAGCAATATTTACATTACCAACTCCATCTCCATAGGTGAGGCAAAAGGTAGAGTCGCCAACATACGCTTGAACCCGCTTAATCCGTCCTCCCGTTTCTGTCCCCTCGCCAGTATCGATTAGTGTAACCTTCCACGGAACAGCATTGTCCCCATGATAGTCAACAGTGTTACTACCCATATCTAACGTGAAATCCGTATGCCGCATATAGTAATGGATGAAATATTCTTTTATGGCGTGCCCCTTGTACCCCAGACAAATGATAAACTCACGAATTCCATAATGGCTGTACAGCTTCATAATGTGCCACAATATCGGCTGGGGGCCAATCTCGATCATCGGCTTCGGCTTGACCTGCGTCTCCTCACCGATTCTCGTTCCGTATCCGCCTGCAAGTATGACCGCCTTCATACAGCTCACCTCCATAGACGCTGATAATCAGGATGATGACTTAAATCGGTCGCTTGGTTCACATAACTGTTATATCTCCGCTCTAATTCTTCGCGGGTAACGAGATGCTGTAGCCCCATGCTTCGATAAATACTGCCTTCCGAAAGGGTTGGTCCAATCTGTAACTTTCGAAGCCGTGTTTCCTCTGTCCATGGGCTATAGAAAAACTTGATAACAATGGCTGGATACGGATTATCATTGAAGGGGTAATCGATAAACGGATGGGAAGAGAAGTGTCTTCCTGGAGTATAATTACCCCGAGGGTACTTATGAATGAATCGGCCGGTATCAGGCAAAATAAAGCCATGATGGCGCTGCTCTACTAAAGGCTTGGTTGGATCCGGTTCATCATAGCCGTAGTTAGGGTCATCGATTAGCATAATCGTACGAAGAGAGTACATACTGCTGCCCATCTCATCCAGCGAAGAAAAAAACTTATTCTTATCAGGGAAGCATAGAAATTCCGTTGTATTTAACGCCATTTTCCAGCCCATGCACTCTTCCTCGATTTCCATGACCTCTATATCAACCTGTTCTGCGTCAAATGTAGGGACTTTGGAATCTCGAACCTCCCAATGGGGAACCAATTGTCGGCAAATTTCAACAGAGCGATCCGTCGAGCCTCGATTGATGAGAATTCCATGATCAAAAAGTGAAGCATGATGCTTCAGCCACCATGGCAGTAAATATTCCTCATTGTAGAAGTGAGAGATTACAGTTCTCATGTTTTCCATACCTCCTTTTCCTATTACTATATGAATCTCAAATAATAGAAGCCTCTCATAATCGTTCCTACATACATACCTTTTTTCATCGCAATTGTCCGGTTCTGCTTCTTCCATCAACGCTAATAGCGATAAAAAAGGCGGCCCTTGGTTGGGCCGCCTCTGAATCATTCCGTATGCAACTAGTTCCCTGCTTATTGTGTAAGACTATGTTAAGATTTGTTTGCCAGTATTTCTCGCAGTACTGGCTCCAGTCCATCTGCCATCTGCACAAACCCTAGATCGGTAGGATGAGTGCCGTCCACGAAGCATTCAAGAGCATGCTGTGGAAGAAGCTGTTCACCATCACAGAAGTAGATATGACGATCCCCTGCTTGCCGCAAGGATTCGACTAACGTCATCTGCATGTGCTTGCGTACTTGATGCAGTCTGGAGTCCTCCTCATCGAAGCGTGTGAAGGAAAATGCAAGTCTCGATAATATAAGAATCGGAACTTCTGGATGCGCTTTACGATAAATCCGTACGAATCGCGGCAATGTCTCCGCATATCGTTCTGGCGAGACGCTGTTCGCTTCGTAGTCCAGAATAAGACAAGCCGGATCGGATATAGATGCAATAATATGAGCTAGCTCGGCCTCTCCTTTTCCATGGCCAGAGAAGCCTAAGTTAATGAATTCACGATTGATTCTTCGACTAAGAATGTTCGTGTAACACATTCCAGGACGCATGGCGCATGCCCCTTGAGTGATGGAGGTTCCGTAAACAATAACCTTGCCTGGATCCTCATAGGCAGGCGGGGACTCCACGATGGCATCCCTTTTCAACCCGACCATAATCTCCTCTACCCCTTGATACAGCGGGAAGTTCAGAACGACAAGCCTTTTCTGTGCTTCATCTCGGAAAAATAGGACAGACTCATACTCAGAATCTCTAGGATTCCATCCTGCCGTCGTACTTCGGTAGTGGAGATGTCCATCCGCTTCCACATAGCAATCGAAGCCGCACTGCCCCGTCGCCGACATATGATACATGTCGTGTGGGCCAGATAACTTCACCCGCAGGAACAACTTCGAAGAGTCCGTCACGAAGCGGATCTGACCACCTGCTGTATGATCCGCCAGCCAGTCGACCCCCTCTGGAATCTTGTGTTCTGGCGAAACGGGTAGCCGTCGATATTTTCCCTCCGTAGACAGCCAGTGTAATCCAACAATTGCGAACGGCGCTTCAAGCGGCGAATACCAAATCACATCGGATGTATTCGTCCTCTGCTGCTCCACCGTTAACTCTGCTTCCTTCACTTGTACATCTTGATATTCCGAATCCATTTGCAAGCTCCTCTCGAGTGGTGTGCTTACCCAAACAGACACTTACTCACTGGATTAATTCTCCATAGTATATTCCTACTCCTCTTCACTTCTTACATAATTTCGATTGGGAGGGGGAATCTATGAAGAGTATCTATTTTGAAGACACAGGAGGAACATGGTTATGTCCCGAAGAAGTCGTCGAAAGTTGCTTGTTACTGGTGCCGAGAACAGCGTCAATGCTTTTAAAGCCGAGGTCATGCGCCGCGAAGGATTTGCAGTAGATCCGAACCGGCCGAATGATGTCAAATATGAGGTAGCTAAGGAACTGGGTGTGCCGTTGCAAGAAGGGTACAATGGACAGTTGTCAACGGAAGATGCAGGTCGCGTTGGCGGACGAATCGGCGGCTCGATGGTGCGGGAGATGATTCGCCTTGCTCAGGAGAATTTAACGAAGCAGCAGGGGAAGTAAGATAAGATCTCTTTCTTGGCATGCCAGGCATTATTTCATGAAATAATCATTCAGAAAACGGTAGGAGTGTCTGCTTATGTGCTATGAGAGCATTATTATTGGTGGCGGCATTGCCGGGCTGCAAGCTGCCATTCAGCTGGGGAGATACCGACACCGCGTGCTGGTGATCGATAGTGGTTATGGCAGATCGACGATATGCCGTTCCTATCATAATGTGCTCGGATGGCCTGAGGGAGTGTCCGGTACTCAGCTTCGTCTTTTGGGTAAACGGCAGGCCACATCGTTAGGCATACATCTGCTCAATGATACCGTGACGAGTCTCGCTCCTAATGGCGAGCATGGCTTCACCGTGACGACAACAGAGAACGGCCTCTTCACAGCAAGTACACTCCTGCTCGCCACTGGAATCATGGATCGGCTTCCATCCTTGTCCAATCTCATGCCTTGCCTAGGCCTTACGGTGTATGTATGCCCTGATTGCGATGGTTATGAAGTGAGCGGTCGGCGAACCATTGTGCTTGGTTCTGGCTCTACCGGAGGTGATATGGCACTAACGCTATTGTATTGGACCCGTGACATCGTCTATGTGAATCACGAGCAGAAGCCCTTGTCTGCTGATCAAATGCAACAATTGGACGCACAGAAAATTGAAGTAATTGATGCACAGATTGAAGAAGTAGTATGTAAGGAAGAAGGTGTCTTCCGTGGCGTGAGACTTTCCGATGGAAGGATCATCGATGGAGAGCGTGGATTTGTTGCCTTCGGAGGCAATGAGGTGAAGTCCTCCCTCGCAGAGCAGATTGGGATAGAGCGGCATGAAAATAAACACATTATGGTGGATCCACGTACGAAAATGACCAATGTCCCCAATGTATGGGCAGCAGGAGATGTATGTGTGCATTCGGAACAGGTTACGATTGCGATGGCGGAAGGTTCACAAGCTGCCATTTGGATGCATAAAGCAATCCTTCAGCAGACTTCCCCTAAGGAAGGATCCTCATCATCTTAGATTGCTAACGCCACTTCCAGCATCAGATTGCTGCAATTGAGTTTCACTGTTGCTATCCGATTCCCTACGAACCGCACCTACCATCATGGTGGGTTATGGAAAACATATTGCTACATACGGTACAATAGAGGCACAGACATAGTGCGTTAAGGGGGTGCCTCTTATTACGAAGAAGAATCAAAACATGTCCAGATTGCTTGGTTTCACGGCTCTATTGTTTCTCTTTGCTGGGTTAGCTCTTATCCTATATCCGAAGTGGAATCAATACAACGAACAACAAAGAGAGCTTCGGCTTCTTACTGAGTGGGACAACTTGCCGCAAGACAGCATTCAAGTAACCTCCAAGACACAAACCGATTCAACCACACCAAAAAAACAGGAGCCTAAATCCATTGACGGTCTCCTTGTATATGGGGCAATATCGATCGACAAAATCGATCTGCGGGAACCTATGGTAGAAGGAGCCACACCTGCTTCTCTCAAGGTTGGAAGTGGAATCGTTGTCCCCGGCCGAATGCCGGGCGAGATCGGCAACTTTGTATTGGCGAGCCATCGCAGTCTGACATTCGGCAGACACTTCAACAGGCTCGATGAGTTGAAAAAAGGCGATAAAGTTCAATTAGAAACATCAGATCAGACCTACACGTATACCGTGCAATCGAAATCCGTCGTGACCCCAGAAGATCTGTCCGTTCTCGATCAGAATCCAACGGATCGGGAGCTGACACTCATCACCTGTGATCCAATCGACACAGCCACACACCGGCTTATTGTGAAGGCTGTCATGGAGAAGACTCCATAACGCCGCATCAATCAAAGACGCCTCCAATACCACTGTTTCTGTGGGATTGAAGGCGTCTTTGTTACCACGGCCTGCTAGCTTCGTGGTGTATAGAAGTTTTCCGTATAGTAGACTTTCGATTTACCTCCGAAAAATACGCCCACACCCATTCGTGAATAATCTCCTAATATGTTAGCACGATGCCCTTCCGAGTTCATCCAGTTCTCATGAACGAAGATGGCACTCGTCTGGCCAGCGGCAATATTCTCTCCTGCGGACTTATATACGATTCCGTCTGCCTTTATTCGATCGAACGGCGACTTGCCATCCGGGTTATTATGATCGAAGAAGCTTCTTACTCCCATATCATCGCTATGCTTGCGTGCTGTTCCTGCGATCTTATCGTTCCATTGCAGCGGCTTCTTGCCATTGCGTACGCGAACCGCATTCGCTAGATCGAATATTTGCTGTTCGAAGCTTGTCCGCAATTGCTCGCTAGGCGTACCGAAGTAACCCTTGAACGACAACTCCACAGCTTCAGCAATGAATTGGACAGCTGTTACCGCGCCGCGCTGATTCACATCATAGAACACCGTCGCATAAGCGTTACCTACCTTGTGCATACTGTATGTTCCGCCGTTATCCTTGTAATTGTAGATGGTATTTCCTTTCTTGATTCTGCTGATGGAAGACCCGTAGGCTGCTGTAACTTCCTGCTTCGTCGAACCAAATCCAATGCTGCCATAATCAGCCTTAGCATTCGAGTATAGAGCTACAACTTTCTTGTTGAGCACACCGACCTGCACATATTGCTTATAGTCCTTGTTATAAATGTACCACTCGAACCCGTACTCGCTTAAGTCTTTGCGTGCTGGTTGCCCCAGTCGCTCGAAGAGCTGCTTCTCACTCATACCGAGCGAAATGCCCTGAACCTTGACTCCTGCCGCCTGTGGCGCATTCAATTCTGATGCAGTAGCTCCGCTTCCGCTTGTTTCATCCGCTGCATAGAGAGTTGGCTGTGGCATGAACATGCCGAACAGTAATGCAGCACTAAGCCCTATTGTAATTCGTCGCTTGGTGCCTACTAATGATTGTTTTGCTTCTACTTTCCAGTTTGCGTTGTTGTCAGTCGTTTCCGTACAACGTGTCCGCATCCTTACCATCTCCCATTCTTTGACGTTATCCGCTCGAATGAGATGAACACCAGGGGCGCTTCTTGTATACAAAAAAGCGCCACCCTAATGGCGGCGCACTTAAATAGACGCTCGTATTGTCGCAATTAGGGCAACCCGGCTGTCATCGCATTGTGTAAATGCATTAGACCCGTGGCTTTGCGTCCCCTGCTTTCGCGAGGGTTTGCCATTATCCAAATGTAACCGTTATATGTCTATGGTAACATGCAACAGAACTGCTTGTACACTCCTGGACGATTGTAATCTTCTGTATGTGGACAGAATAGTAGGATACCCGCCAAGGAACTCTCCTTGGCGGTTCATCATATCAACGTCTTACAAATAATCGCTTCCGAGCAATCCACATGAGTGCTGCGGCAGTAATTAGAATCATACCGACGATTGGCGATACAGGCGCTTCTTCACCAGTTTGCGGCAGCTTGCCGCCCGGCTTAGCATTCGGCTTCTTCGAATCCGCCTTGCCCCCTAGATCTGCATCATCAGGATTCCCTTCATCATCCTTGTCACCGTCTGGATTGCCCTTGCTTCCACCCGGCTCCGTCGTATTTCCTGTATCGGGATCCGTCGTCTCATCAGGTACCGTAGGCTGATCAGGGTCAGTCGTCGTTCCAGGCGTTGTTGGTGTTGTTGGTGTTGTTGGCGTCTTTGGATCTATAGGATCGACGATCTGCCCAGGGATCGTTGGAATGTTCGGATCTGTCTTAGGAGGTGTCTTGTCGCCTGGTTTGCTTGGCTCCCACGGTTTGTAAGGATCCGTCTTGCCCCCTCCATCGGTATAACGGACATTCTCAACCGTAACAACAGTCAACTGTCCTCTCGTAATTTCGAACCCAATCCATGTAGTATTGCGAATATAGCCGCTCGGCGCCTCTGTTTCCTCGAAGAAGTATTTACCCGGCTTCAAGGCTGGAAGGGATGCTTCTCCGTTTGTATCCGTCGTTAAGATCGGAAGCTCTGCTCCTGCCTCATCTTTAACCGGCTGCTTCTCCGTATCCAGAAGGCGGAACTTGGCACCAGACAGCTTTTTCTCTTTATTCTCATAAGCAATCTTAATCAGCTTCACTGAACCCGTCGGTGGCAAATCGAGTGTATTACGCACAATGACTACTGCTTCCTTGCCAGCGTTCACATCAAACTCGAATAATTCCGTGTTCAACACATATCCGACTGGAGCCTTTGTTTCTTCTGCATAATACTTGCCCGGATACAGGTTCGGAATCGTGATTTCGCCATGCTCATTCGTGATTAGCAACGGCAATTCCGCGTCTGCTTGATCCTTGACTGGCTGCTTATTCGCATCCAGCAAACGGAACTCCGCACCTGGCAATTTCCTTTCTTCATTGGCCGCATCAACTTTAACCATCTTAGCAGTTCCGGTCTTAGGCACTTCAGGCTCACGTGTATTCGGTACCTTCACTTCAGCTACTGCCTTCTTGCTTACTGTGAATTCGAATAAATCACCGTTCAACACATACCCTACCGGTGCCTTCGTTTCTTGCGCGAAGTATTGGCCGGGATTCAGATTCGTAATGATCAATTGGCCATGTTCATCCGTTACCAACTGTGTCAATTCTTTGCCTGTTTGATCCTTGGCTGGCTGCTTATGTGCATCTAGGATGCGGAATTCTGCACCAGGGAGTGAAGTATTCGTGCCTGCAGCCACTTTAATGACTTTCACCGATCCTGGAACCAGTTTGTTCAAGATGGTAACTGGTGTGTCCGTTCCGTTCTTGACTTCAACTGTAATCGGCTGAGTATTGTGCACATACCCTTCTGGCGCTTCCTTTTCTACTAAATAGTAGGTGCCGCTCTTCAAATTGTCGAAGTTCAGGATACCATCTGCAACAGTTTGCTTCGTGGCAATGATATTTCCTTTCGCATCTTTAAGGGCAAATTCCGCACCAGAGAGCAACGCACCGCTAGCTGCATCTTTCTTCGTTACAGTGATGGAGCCAGGAAGTGGTGTGTTCTCAACCGTACGCGTTGTTAGTGTTGTCTGATCCTTTTTAATATCAAATTGTATCGGCTTTGGATTTGAATCCAACTTATATCCCTCAGGTGCCTTTACCTCAATAAGTTGGTATTTGCCTCCGGGTTGGAGATCTTTCAGCCTAAGCTTCCCGTTTTTATCCGTCTGCTCATCCGTTCTACCAGGAACATCCTGATACACGTCATGTTCATCCTTTAATTGAAGCTTGAAGGTGGCACCCGGCAGCCCCTTGGATGGATAATCCGCATCGACCTTAGTCAATTCAAATTCCCAAACGCCTTTCGTGTTCTTGATGACTTCTATTTGCTCGTCTTTTTTGAACGAAACAGAGCTCCAACCATCACCTTGAATAAAGTACCCTTTTGGTGCTTCTACTTCTTTGAGCTTATATTTTCTAAATCTCTTATCTGTAAATGTTGCCTCACCATTCTTATCAGTAACTAATTTTTCTAGTAAGACAGTTCCCGATTGATCATAGAGTTCAAATTTGACTCCTGACAGCGTAATTTTTTCATTGTTTGCATCTACTTTTTTAATAATTAATTTACCGCGTCCAGAAGGGTTTGCTCCTCCTCCAGCTCCAGAGAGGCTCACCTGAATTTGTGCCTCTTTGTTACCTTGACCCACTGTTTGCCCCTTAAAAGACACATCATTGGTAATGACATCACCGTCATTAGCATCAATATAGGATTGATACTCCAATCGATACGATGTTTCCAGACTGTCAAGGAACGTAAGCGTGAAGGTTTGCCCGTTAAATTCAAGCTTTGCTACACTGTCCAGAGGCTCAACCAGTGTCCCTCCAGTCTGTGCTCCTGCCTCTCCCGATCCTAGCTTATAGAGCTTAATCGATTTTTGATCCAATGTGTGACCCTTTGACAAGGTATCTGTTAGAGCCGCACCTTTGTCAATAAAGGACTGGCTTCGGTTAATGAAAACTTTCCATAATGCAAGATCAGATTTCTCACCTTTCCCTTGCTCGCCTTTCTTGGATACATACTCTCCGCCAAATGCCGGTGGAACTTCTGCCGACTTCTCGAATACTTTCTTTCCGGCATCGCCCATATCATACACTTTTGCATTATTCTTATAAGTTTTGTATACCTGTTTACCTTTCAAACTAGTTTCATACGTAATACGGTATGCCGTTTTTATGGGCTTCTTCGTGAAGGTAATGACGATACCGTCTTGACCGTTTTCACTCACATTTTGGTACGTATAATCGTTGATTTCATTTCCTTTCTCAACGTCATCTACGCCGCCCTTAAGATTTAATTCATACACCTTCAAGGAACCCGTTACAAAATCTTGCCCCTCTGTGTAGAAGTCCTTAACGACCGCTTCCTTAATCTCATTCAAATTGTAATTGAAGTCAATTTGCCATGTGATTACTTTTGTTATCGCATTGTAGCTGCCTGCTTTGTCTCCATTTGCAACCGTATATTTATCCGGTTTCGCTTTTCCAGTTACTTTGATGTAAGGAATCTGAGGATCTTTTTCATTCCAATCCACAAGTTTTGCCGTGTTGATTTCTTCCTTGGTAAATTTATTAGGATCAAACTTTGTTACATATGTGATTTTGTGCTTTGTTTTAATTTGCTCGATGAGAATTTCAAAGCCTGCAGCCGTCTTTGTTACGGTGTAATCATTCCCAGCTACCAGCTTCTTCTGTGTACCAACCTCTTCAATTACAACGCTGCTTGGTACAAAATCAAATACATTCGTACTGAATGTGTCCTCAATTTTAACTTTATTCATTTCTTTACTATCAGAGTTAATTGTTAATGTCCAAGTAACCTCTTTATTCTTAAAGTCAACAACACCGTCAGATTTGCTGAAAATGACCTGAACAATCGGTTGTTTTCCGACTTCTGTTGTACCATCATGTATTTCCACACTATTCGTAACCTCTGTGCTGTCGTACACGCGGTTAACAGATTTCGTTTTGTATTCAATTTTATAGGCACTGCTAATCGATTTGTTGAATTTCAACTCGAAACCGTCCGCTGTTGATACGACGATGTAATCTTTCCCTTGATCAAGTGCAGGGACTGATTTCTCCACAGCTGCGCCTGAATCCTTGATTGTCATCTCTTTAACGACAAATGACGTTTCATCCAGCTTTTGAGGATTATTCTTATCGAAGATATCCTTAATCCACGCATCCTTTTGATCAATGGTTCGCTCATTATAGTTGTACTCAATTGTCCATGTAATCGTCTGTGTACTAGAATCGTAATGAACTGATTTCTTGTTCAACGGTTTGCTGAATGTAATTTCCACTTCTTTTGTAACTTCATAGGGCTTGGGAAGCGTATCTCCTGTCAGCTTCGCTGAATTTTTAAATGATTTTGCTCGATAGTCTGTACCATCTTTATAGCCCGACAAATCAGTAATTATCGTTGCATACTCAACTCGATAAGCCTGATCAATATCGCCAAACGCAATACTGAATTTGGAATCATCAGGATTTATCGTAAACTTGCTAGTAACATCGGCTCCCTTTATCGCTTCACCACCATCACGACGAACGTTGACTTCGTATATTTTGATGGAGGATTTGTCTAAAACTAAGCCATTTGGAAGCTCATCTCCCAATACTGCATTTATAATTTTTTCACTGTTTCGATTCAGTTCGATATTCCAATTGATATTTTTCGGATTTCTCGTCTTATCTGGTGAGCTAGATTTGGTCATATTGCTTTCATTTTTACTTTTGAAATTAATTACGAAGGAAAATCCGATATCATCAAACTTGATTTCTTGCTTCGTTCCTCCATCGAATTTGCTTTCGTCAAATTCTCGCCAAACTTCGAAGAAACCGTTCAAACCTTGACCATGATCGATTTCATCATTAAAGGTGAATGTCACTTCACCATTTTTCGTTACAACGTAAGTACCTACAGTTCCGCTTCCTCCTTCAAGTTCACCAGTTAACTCCCGATCCACTCCAAATTGATCAGGCAATTTGAACTTGAATGTCGAACCATTTCCATACTTATGTCCATCATCGAGCTTCCAGTCAAAAATGATTTGTACCTTATCGCCGATATCAGGGCGGACTTTGGTAATATTGTTACCAACCTTATCCTTTATGGTTACTTTCGTTATAATATTTTCCTTGATCTCCCCATAAGTTGCCTTCGCCACACTAGGGGCATTGCCGTAAGTCGCATCTGTCACACTCTGCGCCAGACTATTAGAGCTATCATCTAGCAATCCATCAAATGCACTCACCATAGTAGGTGGGAACACAAGATTTAATAGCAACGCAATTACTAAAAATACATATAAGGTCTTTCTACGTTCTTTCATGTCTCGTAACATTCACCTCTTCAGCTTTAGTTCGAGCTTCAACTTCATTTCCCGTAATCGGTTAATAAAGTGCAGCTCCCCCCTTCCTTACCGGCTCTATGTATAGGCTGCTTCTGCTTCAACGATTAGGCGAGAGTCTACTTACACAATAATCCATGATTCTGAACAAAAACTGAAACATGCGCGGTTCACTCTTTAAACGAAATTTAAACGAACGATCGACCTTTCCTTAATCTTCACTCTTTACGCTCAATAGACAGAGGCAAGTATGCTCTGAAGAACGGGAGGAATAGGAACGTTATGCGGCTCTATGAAATATTTCTGGCTTTCTCTTGCTTTGCATTATTGATAAGTACTCTATTCACACGCAAACTGCCCCGGCTAACCGGCATCGTAGCCAGTACAATCAGCATGTCCATTCTCACGCTGCACTTGTGGCAAGAGGGTTATCGATGGCAGATGTTCGGCGTGTACAGCCTAACTATCGTAGTAACGGGGAGTCTATGTTGGAAAAGTATACGATCATCTAGCACGTTCAATCTGTGGAAATCTGTGCGCTATACTTTATTTGGCCTATCCTGCGTCGTAATCACATTGTCCGCCTTGTTGTCATCATGCTTGCCTGTTTTTCAGCTGCCGAAACTGGAGGGACCCTATCAAGTAGGCACATTTAAGATGTCGCTAACGGATGAAGGTCGAGAGGAGATCTATACAGAGAATGGCGGAGATAAACGTAAAATCCTTGTGCAATTCTGGTACCCCGCACAAGTAGATAATGTGCAGAAGACCGTACCTGTCTTTCCTGAGGATCCAAAGATGCTCGCTGCCTATAAAAAGGGATTATCATCATTTATCAGGCTCCCTGAACCGATATTCGATTATTGGAAGTACATCCGCAGCAATGCCTATGAAGAAGCAGCAGTACAGCCTACTTCCGTTCCCTATCCATTGATAATCATCAATCATGGAATGGGGACAACCCGATTGCTTCATGTGTCTCAAGCCGAGCAGCTGGCCAGCCACGGTTATATTGTCGCTTCCATCGACCATCCGTACAGCACAGTAGCTACAGCTTTTTCAGATGGCACAAGTACAGACTATCGAACTACTTTCAACATGGATAATTTCTATACGGTAGGCAAATCCATCGGAACGGTATGGACGGAGGATGTGAATTTCGTCATTCGCCAGTTGGATGGCTTGAATGCTGGTCACATGCCAAGCCCACTTACGGGGGCCATCGACATGGACAAGATTGGTGTCATGGGTCATTCCTTCGGGGGTGCGACCGCATTTAACGTCTTGAACACGAACCCCCGCGTCAAGGCGGCGGTCAATATGGATGGCTCTCTCTATGAGTTAGACATCAATAGACTAGCCGACAAGCCCGCCCTGTTCCTGAAGGCTGATAAGTTCACCGAGATGAAAGAGCAGCAGCGCAAGGGGCTTATTACAGATACGAAGATGAGCAGCATCATCGCACAAGAGCTTGCCATAATGGAGAAAGTAAAGCAGCACGGTGGAAGCATCATTCAATTGGAAGGTGCGAAGCATTATAATTTCACCGACCTGCAGCTCTATTCGAATCTCCTGCAATACGCCGGTATTACAGGAACAATCGACGGGTACAGAGGGTCATCTGTCGTCAATCACTATGTTCTGGATTTCTTCAATAAGAACCTGAAGGGTACTGGCGGAGCGCTGATGAACGGCGCCAGCAGTGAATATCCCGAAGTTACGTTTCATTGATACACAATAGTAATGCTACTAGGCCGGGAAAGGCAGTCTTCCTTCCCTTCCCGGCCCCAGTCTAATGAAGATAAAAAATCAATTACAGGGTAAGGAATCGATTTAATCATAAGTAATATACCGACGGTTGGTATCTATTTGTGCAAAAAAAAAAGTTATTCTACCCCTTACTTGAAATTCGGTGGACATTCCATACATTGATACCTGCAACCACAATTCCGGGGCCGAGCAAGCTTAATCCCCATCCCGTCTGACCAAGCCCAAGTACGACTCCTCCTACAGTCAGCAGCAGCAGTCCGATACCACCACTTATTATAGCACCTCTGTATGCCGCCTTCCGAGATGGATGTGCAGCTTGATAAGCCTGATTCATTGCTCTCTTGTAGGTGCTGTCAGACAGCCTCTTCGTAGATTCAAGCAGCCTCTTATTTCTCATATTCATGCTCTCCCCCTCTCCAAGTTCTTCCTCATCTTCATCACAGGTCCCCCTCATTCTCACTTTGCAACTCCTAAGTTAATGACTGCACTTGCTAAAGCACATACTCCAAACAGAACCGCCCAGACTGCCCAAGTGCTTGTATCGCCACGCCGCTTGCTCAGCACGAGTCCGATGATTCCCGCTATTAGAACCACACTCGCGATGACAGATCCAACGATAAATCCTACATGCGTTTGCAATGTCATCTTTCTCCTTCACTCTA
>Ga0209566_100091_pt1 | contig 141100 bp, 112 predicted proteins | sample Araplavi_mTSA_r2_2_FD_184287 | JGI IMG/M metagenome (GOLD analysis project Ga0209566, IMG submission 184287) | Arabidopsis root microbial communities from North Carolina, USA - plate scrape CL_Cvi_mTSA_r2 (SPAdes) (version 2) | ecosystem: Host-associated > Plants > Roots > Endosphere | place... | reverse complement strand
GTTGGAGATCTGCGAGCGTTCGGTCTGGCAAGCGACGACGATGCCGGTCGGCAAGTGGGTGAGGCGGATGGCCGAATCGGTCTTGTTGATGTGCTGACCGCCGGCGCCGCTCGCCCGGTACGTATCGACACGCAGGTCTTCGGGACGGATCTCGATCGTGATGTCGTCCGGAATCTCCGGCACGACGTCGCAAGATACGAAAGATGTATGACGTCTGCCCGAGGCGTCGAATGGCGAGATGCGCACGAGCCGGTGAACGCCTTTCTCGGCTTTCAGGTAACCGTAGGCATTGTAGCCGCGCACCATGATGGTGACGCTCTTGATGCCCGCTTCGTCGCCAGGCAGGTAGTCGAGCAGCTCCACCTTGAAGCCCCTCTTTTCCGCCCATCGCGTGTACATCCGGTACAGCATCGAAGCCCAATCCTGAGACTCCGTGCCGCCTGCGCCCGGATGAAGCTCGAGAATGGCGTGGGACTTGTCGTACGGCTGGTTGAGCAGCAGCTGCAGTTCGAAGTCGTCGACCTTCTTGGCCAGCGCCTTGACGCTGCCGACCCACTCGGATTCCAGATCCGCGTCCGTCTCCTCTTCGAGCATCTCTTGCATCGCTTCGAGATCATCCTGCTCGGCCGCGAGAGACGTGTACTGCTCTACGACGCCTTTAACCGCATTGAGCTCGGAGATGACGCTTTGCGCCTTCTCATTGTCGTCCCAAAAGTCCGGGGCGCTCATCTTCTCCTCGAAGTTCGCGATCATCTCTTGCTTAAGATCTAAGTCAAAGAGACCCCCTAAGGTATGTGAGTCGCTTCGCGGATTCGCGAAGGTCTTGCTTGGCTGTGTAGTCGTTGACGGCCATTTAAAATCACCTCATGGTAGAATGCCGCCTGACAGGCGGTCCTAAATTTCTTCTTCTGGAACGTGCAAATGAACCGAGCAAGGCGTGCGCGCATCCGGCATGCATCTGGTAGTTGCGAGGCTGCAGCGATCATGTGAGCTGTCGCCTGTCTTTGCGTGCCGCCCTTCGCCGCAACCCTAGTCAACCCATAGATCATCAACGTGAGCGAGCAGGGCCCCGCATTCAAGTGCTGTCCCCTATCTTTGCCTTCATCCCAAACGATCGCCCGACATGCAAGAGCGATGCTCCCCGGCGCGGTCCGGTTAGGCCGCCGGCGGAGCACCGCTCCTGTGCCTTGGATCAGTCTATGCGACCATGGCACATTTTGTATTTCTTGCCGCTGCCGCAAGGGCAGGGATCGTTGCGTCCGACGCGCTGCTCCGGCGAGCGGGCAGGGCGCTTCGGTCCGGCCTCGGCCTTCGTGTCGACAGCCTGGCCTTCAGCCACGGCTTCGCGCTTCACGTTGCTCTCGACCTGCGCCTTCATGATGTAGAGCGTCACTTCTTCCTCGATCCGCTCGATCATGGACAGGAACATATTATGTCCCTCGAATTGATATTCGCGAAGCGGATCGTTGCCGCCGTAAGCGCGCAGGTGAATACCCTGCCGCAGCTGGTCCATCGCGTCGATGTGGTCCATCCACTTGCTGTCGACGGCGCGGAGAACGACGACCTTTTCGAACTCGCGCATCGTCTCTTCGCCGATCATCTGCTCGCGTTCGCCGTACAGTTGCTCGATGCGCTCCATGAGCAGCTCGACGATCTCTTCCTTCTCCTTGCCCCACAGCTCGTCCTTGTTGACGCGATCTTCCGGCAGGAAATTCGCGTGCGCATAGGACGCGAGGCCCTCGAGATCCCAATCCTCCGGCACGTCGTCGCCCGGGCAGTGCTTGTCTACCGCACGCTCGACGACCGACTTGATCATCGGCATGACGACGTCGCGGATCTTCTCCGCGCCAAGAATCTGGCGGCGGTCGCCGTAGATCTTCTCGCGCTGCAGGTTGATGACGTCATCGTATTGCAGAACAACACGGCGAGCGTCGAAGTTGCTGCCCTCGACGCGCTTCTGCGCGGATTCGATGGCGCGGGTGATGAGACGACTCTCGATCGGGGACTCCTCGTCGAAGCCCAGGCGCTCCATCATACCCATGATGTTGTCCGCGCCGAAGCGGCGCATCAACTCGTCCTCCATCGACAGATAGAACTGCGAGGAGCCTGGGTCGCCCTGACGGCCTGCGCGGCCTCGGAGCTGGTTGTCGATCCGGCGGCTCTCATGCCGCTCGGTACCGATAATGTGCAGGCCGCCAAGTTCCGGTACGCCTTCGCCGAGCAGGATGTCCGTACCGCGTCCGGCCATGTTCGTGGCGATCGTAACCGTGCCGCGCTGGCCCGCGCTCGCGATAATCTCCGCTTCCTCGGCGTGGTACTTGGCGTTCAGCACCTGATGCTTGATGCCTTTCTTTTTCAGCATCTCCGATACGCGCTCCGAGTTCTCGATCGATACCGTACCGACCAGCACCGGCTGGCCCGTCTGGTGACGCTTCACGATCTCCTCGACGACGGCGCGGAACTTGCTGTTCTCCGTCTTGTAGACGACGTCCGGGATGTCCTTGCGGATATTGGTACGGTTCGTCGGGATCTGAACGACCTCGAGGCCGTAGATCCGCTTGAACTCTTCTTCCTCGGTCTTCGCCGTACCGGTCATGCCGGCCAGCTTGCGGTACATCCGGAAGTAGTTCTGGAACGTGATCGTCGCGAGCGTCATGCTCTCGTTCTGGACGTTCAGGCCTTCCTTCGCCTCGATCGCCTGGTGCAGCCCGTCGCTGTAGCGGCGGCCAGCCATGAGGCGGCCCGTGAACTCGTCGACGATGACAACTTCCTCGTCCTGGACGACATAGTCGACGTCACGCTTCATAATGAAGCGTGCCCGCAGCGCCTGGTTCACGTGATGGTTGATCAGGACGTGCTCATGCGCGAACAGATTCTCGATGTCGAACGCCTGCTCCACCTTCGTCACGCCGGCTTCCGTAAGCGCGATGCTGCGCATTTTCACGTCGATCGTGAAGTCCTCGGTCTCCGACAGCCGGCTCGCTACGCGATCCGCCTGATAGTACATCTGCGTCGACTTCTGCGCTTGGCCGGAAATGATCAGCGGCGTGCGCGCCTCGTCGATCAGAATGGAGTCGACTTCGTCGATGATGGCATAATAGAGCGGACGCTGAACCATCTGCTCCTTGTACAGCACCATGTTGTCGCGCAGGTAGTCGAAACCGAACTCATTGTTCGTGCCGTACGTGATGTCACACGCATAGGCCGCCTGCTTTTCCTCATGGGAAAGACCGTGAAGGTTGCAGCCGACCGTCATTCCAAGGAAATTGTACACTTGTCCCATCAGTTGGCTGTCCCGTTGGGCCAGATAATCGTTGACCGTGACGACGTGCACGCCCTTGCCGGCAAGCGCGTTCAGATAGACCGCGAGCGTCCCGACGAGCGTCTTGCCTTCGCCGGTCTTCATCTCCGCGATCTTGCCGCTGTGCAGCACCATACCGCCCATCAGCTGGACGTCGTAGTGGCGCTGCCCAAGCACCCGCACCGCAGCCTCGCGCACGACAGCGAACGCCTCCGGCAAAATATCGTCCAACTCAAAATTTTCTTTATTCAGGCGCTCGCGGAACTCGTCCGTCTTGGCACGGAGCTGTTCGTCGCTCAGCCCTTTTATTGAAGACTCCAGCTCGTTGATCTCGTCAACCGTCTTGGACAGCCGCTTCACTTCGCGCTCATTGGCGTCTCCGAATATCTTCTTCACTATTCCGAGCATATGATACCCCTTCCCCTATGCGGGATGACCGTATCTATTTATTTTAGCAGTTAAGCGGGAGGGGGGCAAGAAAAGCGGTATTCTTAAGCAAGCATCTAAAAGCCCCGGCTGCCAGCCGGGGCCTGTTAATCTCATATTAGGGTTAGTCGGCTTCGATCAAGCCGTATGTCCCGTCGTTCCGACGGTAGACGACATTCATTTCCTTCGTCGCCGAATTGGCGAACACATAGAAGTTGTGGCCGACCAAATTCATCTGCAAAATCGCATCCTCAACCTCCATCGGCCGGAACTTGAACCGCTTCGTCCGCACGAGTTCGAAGTCCTCGTCCTCGTCGAGCATCACAGCCGTAGCCGAGGAAGATGCTCCCGGTACTTGTTCCTTAAAGATTCGGGCTTGGTTATCCTGCTTCATCCTGCGATTCAGCTTCGTCTTGTGCTTGCGGATCTGGCGTTCGAGTTTGTCCACCACGAGATCGATCGAAGCATACATGTCGTTGCTTTTCTCCTCCGCCCGCAGGAACATCCCCGGGAGCGGAAGCGTCACTTCAACTGCGCTGCTGCCTTTCGTAACGCTCAGTGTCACTTGAACATCGGTTTGGGGAGGCGATTCAAAATACCGTTCCAGCCTGGTAAGCTTCTTTTCGACATAGTCCCTGAGGGCTGCCGTGACTTCCATGCGCTGACCACGAATCGTATATTTCATATGCTGTTGCCTCCTTTGCTGACTTCATTTTAACATACCACCGAGGTCGATTTCAAAACATTAAGCAGATTCTTTTGAATTTTCTGTTAATTATGAAAATAGTAATGAAAACGGTTAAACAAAGAGAAAAACCTCGGATTGCTCCGAGGCGGGGTGGCCATAAATCGTATTTAGGACCGTTGTTCTATCTATACGCGACGAGCGCCCGCGGGCGCTCTTCAGTTTTAGATTTTGATGACGTTAGCTGCTTGCGGGCCGCGTGCACCTTGCACGATGTCAAACTCAACCGGCTGGCCTTCTTCGAGCGCCTTGTAGCCGTCCATTTGAATCGCGGAGAAGTGAACGAATACGTCGCCGCCTTGCTCTGCTTCGATGAAGCCGTAACCTTTTTCTGCGTTGAACCATTTCACTTTACCTTGCATGTGCATAACATTCCCTTCATCTTCAATTCAATGGCATAAATGATTCCACTACCATAGGCGATTTGGCCTGGCCCACAACGAAAATATACCATCATGGAAAGTTTTGTGTCAATGGTGGATTTGAAAGCGGTGTCAATTCGGGCTTAGTGCAATCTAGAACCAAAGGCCTCAGAAATGAGATCTGGGGCCTTTAGTTTATTCTGTATACTTCAAATTGTCAGATCATATCCGAGATGGCAGCTATCTCTTTTGGAATAATAATCAATGTGGAACTTAAACGCGCGATTTAGCAGCCCCTTCACTGTGTGCTAAACTGCATACAAGACCGTCTCTATCATCGTGTTGCTGTAGTGTCGGATATAGAATTGATAATCAGGAACCAAGCTCTGCAAATACAATTGAATATCCAGCATATCTTCTGGTTTATGATAGATGCACACAGCTATTCGCGGACGATACTTTACAATCGAGCGTTCTGCCCCTTTAAGGGCTTCCAACTCTGATCCCTCCACATCCAGTTTAATAAAAGTCACACGCCCTCCGTTAAGCACACTATCAATGCTTCGGACCGCAATTGATATCGAGCCATTGTCCGAGAATGAAGAAGCACTGTTGCTTTCTGAGTTGAATTGCAATGTGTCGTCCTGGCTCCATACACCAGCATGCAGTAGCTCTATTCTGTCGATTGGTGTATCAGCAATAATAGACCTGCAGTTCTCATAATTCGCTGGATCCGGCTCGAATGCGTAAATTTTATCGTAGTCATTCCCACACCAGCGTTGAAACGCTAGCGACGTGTCACAATTAAAGCACCCGGCATCAACAAACACTTCTTTCGGCCGTGGCTCCATGATAGGCGCTTCAAAATATTGATTTGCATCCAAAACCAGCGACGATTCGTAATATTGATGATCCAACCCCGCCACAAACTCCAGCCCTTTATTAACAATGTGGTCTATAGGGAAGCCCCGCTCCTTTAGCTCATTATAAATTTCGTCATAATATTTCAAGGAGCCAATAACGACGTAGTCTTCCTTATGATCACTTAGAAGCTGCTCCGGTGAAATTACCGGAAGCTTAAGGGATACATCATGTTGCTTACGAGCGTCTTGATCACAGAAAGCGTACCATTCATATTCGTCTAATGTTTCGACTAAATATTTGCTGTGATTACCCGCCCCATACATAATCAATCTAGCAGACGGCTTCTCCAGCAACTGATTTAATTCCTTAACCAATGATCGAAGTTCTTCATACCTGCTTCTCTCGAACTGCGGCAGTAAATCGATCAGATCGTACAAATACTGCCGATCATTCGTCAAGTTGTAGCTCATGCGAGCAGTGAAAATCGCCCTTGATTGCGCATCTACCAAATCGTTATATACTTTACACGATAGAGCAAAAAAATCCTTAGTCTCGCGAATAACCATCATAGTTTCCTCCCATTATTTCGCAGTCGTGAATTATTGCGTTTTTCTTGCAGGCAACGTTGACGATAACATACTATCAATCTCCTGTTTTGTTGTAATATACGGGAATCCCTGCGACTTAAGCTGGTTAACAACTGCATCAGGCGTTTGCATAGCTACAATAACAAGCGTTCGCTCCTTGTATTCTTGCAGCGCAATTGGAGAAAGACACACAACGTCGCCATACCGGTTCCCCCACTTCACTTGATTATTATCCGAGAAGTAGTCTACATGGACAAGCCTATTACTTAATTCTTCATACAACCGCGTTCCATAGTCACCTGCGCCGAATATGCATACTTGATTTGCCCCGCCATCTGACAAGCCGTGTATATATCCCCTTAATGCCTGCAATTGAAATATTAGGTCAGGCGGGGCATCAGTCATCTTAAACTTCGCATTCGCATATTCGTACGCCTCCGCCATATTCCATCTCTTGCAAAAGAGTTGTAATCTGTAATAAAAATGATATGGCGATCCATACATCTCGCACATCTCTTCTACCGTCATAGATTTCATCATTTTAATATGCAATTCGTTCCGTTCTTTCTCATGAATATGAATTGTCCGGCTTCCTTGCGACTCGTGAACTCTAGCTATAACAAGCGGTTCGTTAATATAGAGAGTCCGTTCGTTTCGAAAAAAACGAAACCATAAATCGTAGTCCTGCGTTGTAAGTAAGCTTTCATCAAAAACACCCGATTGTTGAAAGTAGCTTCGATGAATGAGCAGCGTGCATCCATGAATAAGGCCATGTAAAACAGGAAAGACTGAGTTCTCAAGTTCTTCTCGGGTATATTCTGTCGTATTCTTTACATGTATAATCTCATCCGTTCTCATATTCAGCAAATCATAATCACTGTGAACAATTGTCCGTCGGTTCGAATGATTCATCACAGCAGCAATCTGTCTCTCTATTTTATTCGGATAATACATATCATCGTGTGACAGCCAGGAGAAATATTCCCCCTTCATCTCACGAATCGCTAGATTAAGTGCAGTTGCCACTCCCCCATTCGGTTTATGAAAATAGCGAATCTTCTCACCGTATGATCGAGCAATTCTGTCCGTCTCACCTTCATCTTTTGAACCGTCATTTACGACAATAATCTCAATATTGGCGTATGTCTGCGCAAGGACACTATCAATCGCTTCTGCCAAATAGTTACTCCCGTTGTATACGGGGATAATCACGGAGACTAAAGAAGATGCCATCTTGTTCCGCCACCTATCAATTCCAGAATCTGATCAACCGCCGCTTTATTATTTCGTGTTTTCAAAAATCGTTTGATTAAACCCGTTGATAAGCAATTTCACATCCTGATACGAATAGTCGATCCCTTCAATATCATTCAACGCCAGGCTTAGATCAAAAAAAATGGTTAATAATCATAAATAGAAATAATATTGTTGATTTAATAGGTTGTTAGCAAAGGAAAGAGCAATTATTCATGCTAATTTCTGAAGCATACTTCGTACGAATACTTCATTCGTGTCGCATTGAAATTGTATTTGGATCATCGCCTAACTTTTGAACGAAAAATTGATATGCCTCATGGCCCAATGTATTAAAAGACAGCTGCAGGTCGTGTCCGTTAAACCGCCGTCCGGGCAAATCAACACTATTCACGTGTGTAATTTCCACTGAAACACCCACTTAATTAACTGTCTTTTCCTGCAGATCCAATATAAACAGAACGAATACGAACATCGCCGTTAAACCTTTCTAACAATCTCTTACCTCGATTCCGAATCACAGTCGCCAACAATCTTGGACACCGGTATTTAATGAATAACGGAATCAGCTTACTATCCATTTTCCTTTGAACATAATACTGCTTGCTTGCGCGATTAACCAATGGGTGCTGCACGACTGCAGTCAACCTATCTCGTACTTCCTCCTTCGAATACCTATCTAAACAAGCACCGAAGCGAACGAGTCCTGCAATGAGCTGATGAAAGAATGCCTGAAATAACTCCCGCTTCTGCAGAATGTTTAAGTCATCTTCGATGTGCTCGAATAATCGCTTAAAAAATTCTAATCTTAACTCGTAAATGTCCGCAACAAAATAAGCAACAGTATTAAATCTCTCTTGGATATCGTAAATATGATGATAATAACATACTAGATCAATTGTGCTGACCTTAGACACTTGTATTAAATACGACTGTGTAAACAGTCCATCCTCTCCTATTTTCCACGACTCGTCGAAGCGCAGGCCATTTCGATCAATAATTCCCTTCTTGAAGAGCATAAAACACGAGCTTGATACAAGTCGCGCGAGATCGTTTCGAACATACGACACGCGCAAAAAGTCCTTACCTTCGTACACTTTCGCTTCAACTGAATATCGTTCGTTAACCGTTCCGACATCTGCATATCCGCAAATCGCAATATCAGAATTCGCGCCCCGTAAAGAATTTAGAAGCGCGTCTGTCATCTGCGAATCAATCTCATCATCCGAGTCCATAAATTGTATATATTCTCCCGACGCTATATCGAGACCTCTGTTACGAGCTGTAGATACACCGCTATTCGGTTGATGGAGCACTCTAATTCTAGTATCCTTAGCCGCATATTCCTCGCAAATTTCACCAGAACGATCGGATGATCCATCATTTACGAGAATAATTTCTATAGCCTCATGAGATTGGTTCATCGCGCTCTCAATCGCTCGCCCGACAAAATTCTCCGTGTTATAAACTGGAATGATGATAGAAACTAGCAGCTCGCTCATTCCCATTCTCCATTCGAAATCCGCTGGCGATCCGGAGGAATTTGAAAAAATAGGCGATCAAGCTCTTGCTTAGTATGGACAACCGGAAAGCCCCGTTCTTTTAATTGCTTAACAATCATTTCCGGAACCCGAGTGGCCACAATAACTAGCGATTCCTCTTTATGCTCTTCAAGCTGACGAGGCGAAATACAATCAATCCCGCCAAATTTCAACCCCCATTTATCGGGATTGTTATCAGAGAAGCCTGTCACCTCAATGGAGCGGTCACGCAATTCATAAAGTAATCGACGGCCGTAATCTCCAGCGCAAAAAATATAAATTCTTTTGCCCCTGCCTCCCGTAAGCTGCCGCAGGTACTCTTTCAACTCAACGATCTGATCAGTTAGATGAAGCGGAGGCTCTGAGATTTGAAATTGCTGTTCCGCGTAACGATAAGCTTCTTCTAAACCTTCGCTCTTAAGAAAATGCATCATGCGATAATAGAAATTGTAGCAACTTCCGTACATCTCTATTATCTCATCTTCGTTAAGCTCTTTCATGAACGAGAGGCGTAACTCCCCTTGCTCCCGAATATAATTTTTCGACGGGCGCAGTTTACGACTGCCTTGCTCATCATGCAATCGAACGGATACAAGCGATTTATTTAAATATAACGATTGCTGATGACGTAAAATCCGAAACCATAGGTCGTAATCTTGAGTTGTCGCCAACGACAAATCAAACGTCCCCGCTCGTTCAAAATGGTCTCGATGAATTAACATCGTGCATCCATGAATTGCGTTCTCTAATACCGAGAATACCGAATAATTTAATTGTGTTGAGGTGTAGATTTCGTCGTATGACACAGGTATAATCCTTCCAGAAGCCACATCGACATAATCGAAATCTCCATGAACGACTGCCTGCATATTGCCATATTTACGCAAAGCCGCAATCTGCTCTACTAATTTATTGGGATAGTACATATCGTCATGGGACAGCCAGGAGAAATACTCCCCAGACATCATTTGGATTCCTAAGTTCAGGGCAGATGCAACGCCACCGTTCGGCTTGAAGAAGTACCGAATACGATGACCATACGAAAGCGAAATTGCTTCTGTTGCTCCCTCGTCCGTAGATCCATCGTTCACGACGATAACCTCTACGTTGGGATACGTCTGCGCCAGTGCACTATCAATCGCATTTCGCAAGTAATTCGAGCCGTTATATACCGGGATCACAATGGAGACCAAGGGATTTTGGCTGTGCATTACGCTTGTCCCCCTTACTTTCCCCAAACTTTTCGATTAATAATGCCTGTGTAGCTTTGAATTATACGAATAACTGCCGAAGAAACGTTCAACTCTGAATAATCCGGCACAATCGAGCCGTAATCTCCGCTATTCGTCAGGCCTACTATCATCTCCACCGCCTGCAAAATCTCATTGGTTGATATCCCTCCTAAAATAACACAACCTTTATCCAATGCTTCCGGGCGCTCCGTTGAAGTGCGAATGCTCACGCCCGCGAAACGACAAATCGCTGCTTCCTCTGGCAAAGTTCCACTATCAGATAGCACACAAAATGCATTCTGTTGCAAACAATTATAGTCGGTAAAGGAAAACGGCGGCATCGAGCGAACAAGCGCATGAAAGGAATGTTGTCGTTTTTCGATCATTTTCGCGCTGCGCGGGTGCATGGAGTAAATGACAGGCACTTGGTACTTCTCCGCCAACACATTCACTGCGTCCATCAGACTGTAGAAGTTGGAATCAATATCAATATTCTCTTCACGATGTGCGGAGAGAATAATATATTGTCCCTTTTTTAGTTCTAGCTTATCCAGCACTCGACTATTCTGGATTTCGGCTCGATGCGTATAAAGAACTTCTGCAATTGGCGATCCCGTGACGTAAATATGTTCCTTGCGCACTCCTTCGGCAAGCAAATAGCGCCGTGCATGTTCTGTGTAAGGTAAATTCACGTCTGCGATATGATCGACGATCCTTCTGTTCGTTTCTTCTGGAAGATTCTCATCAAAGCAACGATTTCCCGCTTCCATATGGAAAATAGGAATTTTTAATCTTTTCGCAGAAATGGCAGACAAGGCCGAATTCGTGTCTCCTAAGATTAGTAGCGCATCGGGCTTTATTTCTGCCATCAGCTCATATGACTTCGACAAAATACTTCCCATTGTTTGACCCAAGTGATCGCCGACAACGTTCAAATAGTAATCGGGATGACGCAGTTGAAGATCTTTATAAAATATTTCATTCAGGTTGTAGTCGTAGTTTTGCCCTGTGTGTACAAAAACATGGTCGAAGTAACGATCGGCCTTCTTAATAATCTCGGATAAACGAATGATCTCCGGCCGCGTTCCCGCAATAGTCATTAGTTTCAATTTTCTCATGCTTAATCAGCCCCCGTTCCTTTCGAAGCCAGATGTATCTCTTCCGTAAACCAGTTCGATCAGCGGCCATACCAATCCATTCCTTCGTATGCTCGGAGGGACCTTAACACTCATAATGTGGATATAATTCTGAATGAGCCCCTATCCACTGCTTTGTATCCTCAATCATCTGTTCATAAGTCGGCACAATAAAACTCAAATCCGAACGATTGTTAAGAAGCGACTTGTCGACTTTGTAATGATCGTCTGGAATTCTCGATTGGCTCTTTTCGGATGATGCGATTGAACAATTGCAGTAAATAATACTTAGAGATCGATTCGTTGTTTACAAGATGGTACAACCCACTCACTCGTTCTTTAACAGCAACCTCAATTGCTTGCGCCAGCGTATATGTTGAAACACCGGTCCAGATTGCGTTGGTATACCCGTGAACCGGACCTTGTTGACATAAAAACCAATTTAACAGCCCAGTCCCCTGTTCTCTTAAGTCAGGACCGATTATCGATGTGCGAATCGTTAAATTACGGTCATCCCGGATCTCTCCAAGCGCTTTAGAGCGACCATATAAATCATTCGCATCTCTAAAACTATTTTCACTGTAGCGGCCATGCGCGCCCGAGAACACACAATCCGTGCTTAGATGGACAATCTGGGTATCTGTGTCGCGCATGCATTCTACCAGATTATGCGGAAGATAACTGTTGAGATAGATGCCTTTTGATGGATCGCGATCCACATCCCTATTGAGTACGCCGATACAGTTGATTATCGCATCGAAGTGCTTGCTTTTCACCGCAGTCTGTACTTGGCTTAAGGCATTACCAACAATTGTATTGCAAAATGACAACTCCCTTTTTGCAAATCCAGTTACCCGGCATCCTTTCTCCGCAAGATAAATCCCAATCATATGCCCCGCCATGCCGCCTGCTCCAAGCACTAGTACTTCCATGATCTCAGCTCGCTTTGAATATAGTCCAAACTCAGTAGCTTGTCTTTCACTTCCTCTACATTCAAGATCCTGGTGCTGTTTGAATTGAATTCTTGAAGTGCCGGAGTCGAGCTCTTTCCTTCTTCAAAGTATTGCGCGTAGTTCAAATCCCGGTTGTCAGCAGGTACTTGATAGTAGTTGCCTAAGTCGCGAGCGTGGAGACATTCCTCCTGCGTAAGCAGCGTTTCATAAGACTTCTCTCCATGCCTTATTCCAATATATTGAACCTCACTGTTCGATGGAAATAACTCCATAATTGCCTGAGCCAATACTCCTATCGTACAAGCTGGGGCCTTCTGGACCATAATATCGCCTGGATTCGCATGCTGGAAGGCGAACAGTACAAGTTCTACCGCTTCCTCCAAACTCATGATGAATCTTGTCATATTAGGATCGGTAATCGTAATAGGCTTGCCCGCCTTGATCTGATCAATAAATAAAGGAATGACTGATCCGCGTGAGCACATGACATTGCCATAGCGCGTTCCACTGATAATCGTTCTATCCGTCGTTCGTGACTTTGCTACGAGTACCCGCTCCATCATCGCCTTGCTAATGCCCATCGCATTGATAGGGTACGCCGCTTTGTCCGTCGATAATCCAATCACCCTACTGACGCCCTCTTCGATGGCCGCCGTCAGTACATTGTCCATGCCAATAACGTTCGTCTTTACCGCTTCCATCGGAAAAAACTCACAAGACGGAACCTGCTTCAGCGCAGCAGCATGAAAAATATAATCCACACCGAACATCGCATTACGCACGCTGTGCAAATCACGAACGTCGCCAATATAGAATTTAATTTTGTTACTTTTGTATAAGCGGCGCATGTCATCTTGCTTTTTCTCATCGCGGGAGAAAATACGAATTTCTTTAATATCCGTATTGATAAACTGATCCAGCACTGCGTTGCCGAACGAGCCGGTTCCCCCGGTAATCATAAGTGTCCTATTCGCAAACAAAGATGTAAGCCTCCCTTTAATAATTCAGAAAGCAGTCGTCAGTCGTCTGACATCATTCCAAACAACTGTAACTCCTGATAATCGATCGGCAATACATGCCGGAACCCTAACTGCGAAAGGGTGCGCTGAATCTCTTGATGAAGATAAGGGTAAGTGGCGACCAGAATAAGTGCGCTCTCTCTATAGTTTATGAGTTCATCAATATTCCTAACTTCCAATCCATTCACACGGCTTGGGTTGTTTGTGCCTTTTGTAACAGCAAAGCAGATTGCATCAACGCCATTAAGCGTTTGAATGTAATCCGCGGTCGAAATTCCCACTTTTCCGGCTCCATAGATCACAATCTGTTTAAGTTTAACGAGTTGCTCGACAAACTTCTTTTCTTTGGCAAGCGTTTGCTTAACGTAACTAAAAACATCGTCCCCTACTAGTAAATAAACAACATCGCTGTCCATGCTCTCCGTTTGTAATAACGACTTATCAATGGTACGGTTGATTTGTACGGCCAATTCCTGCAAATTTTTGTTTTGCTTTATCGCATAACGGTAGATTGCAGGGGAGAGATCGTCATGTAAGGCCTCTATCAATTTACGATGTAATTTACCAAGCCGCTTCTCACTGGAGAATCTCAATAAACCAAGCAGTCCCTTAGCGTAATCAATCGTCTTAGGCAACGACAAAGTAGTCGCTTTATGTCCGATTCGATAACAATAGGTCACTTTTGCGATCGAGTAGAAGCTTTCTGCCCGATTCAGTACCTCCGCAAGAAATGGCGGGTCTTCAAAATAAGCGTATGGCGGAAAATACAAATTGTTTTTTTTTAGAAACTCTAACTGATAAATGAACCGCTGGAACCCATAGGAAAATTGATATTCGCTAAAGCTCACCACTTGATTAACCTGGAAGGTATAATCGCGATCACGCGGAGAAAACTGTGTAATCACTTCATTGTCAACAAATCTGCTGAGCGAACCGCCACAAACTAGCACATTATTTTCTTTTGCACCCCGGTACAGGCACTCTAACACATCATTTTCGGGATAGAAATCATCAGAATCCATAAATACAACAAATTCACCTTTTGAAATGGACAGTCCGCGATTTCGCGAGGCTCCGACACCACAATTTTCTTGATTCAGGACAATGACATTCGGATACATAGAACTATAATTTTGCAAAATATCAAGAGAATCGTCCGTTGAGCCGTCATTCACACAGACGACCTCAATCTCTTTCAATGTCTGAGCCAATACGCTATCCATACAGGTCTTTAAATGAGTAGCCATATTGTATACAGGTATTATGACACTTACCTTAACCATCACCGCACCTCGACTATTCTTCGCGCAGGTCAAACTTTCGATTACTGAATTCGTCAACCAACTTCTCACTGTCAAAATAGTCTGTCTCTATCACACTATATTGACTCTTCAACATATGATAGATCAAATCCGGAATTGCCAAATCCAAATCTTGACCATATCCGACGTTCCAATTCGTTTGACTCATATAGTCCTTTATCGCTTGATGAATCTCATTCAAACTTTTCAATTGTTTCTCCGTTCGATGTTCAGCGCCGAACACAGGACGCCCCTCTTCATCAAATGCTTGAAGAGTAGCTTCATAAGACGTTAATGCGTTTTCAAGCAAAAAATAATTATCCATGAAATTCCATTGTTTCTCATATACATTATTAACGGTGTACATCGCTTCAATTGGAGTCTCTGGCTTATAATCTGACTTATAGCCCACGCGTGCAAAATATATCCCTATCATTTCAAAATCAATGAAGTTGGACAAAGCCCTCTGGCAGGTTCCAGACGATACAAAATCAAAAAAACCTACTCGGTCACCATGTTTAGCGGGTACTGTCTCTATATATTTCCGATAGTTTTCTCTTGCGATGCGTCCTTGTTTTAAAATCTCATCCCTGTGTTTTAATAAATACGCCTGTTCCTCTTCTTCGCCTCGCTCTTGAATTTCTTCATCTGCTAGACGGAATCTGTCTTTAAGCATCTCTTGAGAAGAACCTGAATAGGCTAACCGTGAAGCAAATAAGATATCCTCATCGGAATGCAGTCCTGCCAGAACTGCCGCTGCTCTCGATGTATAAAAATAGTAGGTTTGCGGGAAGCCGGGAATCGTGTCATGCAAGGTTCGGCTAATCTCCTCTAATAAGTAGCCATCTCGTGCACTAAACAAAATGCGGTCAAGTTGCAGCTCGTTCGCCATTTTTACCATCCAACCAAAAAAGCAGTAGATAAGTGGGGAGAAGTAAGAATATGCCATGTCATAATTTCGGGCTATACGGAATTTCCCTTCTGTTTCGCTAAACAAGAACGGATCATTCAATTGCTTCGCGAGAAACTCACCGATGACTAACCTCGCTGTGAGAGTACTCGTATGCTCCAGAAGTTCACTTGCATAGGAGTCCTCCAGCATCACCAAAGGGCTTTGAACACGGAATGTTTCTTCGATCTCATATAGTCTTGGAGCCAGCTCATCCGCTTCATAATTATCGCCGATATGAACAATTTTTTCGCCTCTTGTCATTGCTTTTAGAACGTCAAACAAGCCATTCCCTTTTGAAACAAGATGTTCGCAAGAAACAAGCAGCTGCTTAGGCTTCACATCAATGCCCAGTCCGCCTAATAGAGAGCGAAGATTCGCTTCTGGCAAGTACATGTCAGACACCAAGTACACCTCTTTGCCAGACGAAGTGGCGAAATCAAGCATCTCACACATGCGATCTCGTCGAATTAAATATTCGCTTTCAGTTCTAAGTTCAAGCTCCAGCCAATTGAGCCTCGTAGCCCTCGACAAGCCAAGCTTCTCTTGAATGCGATTATATATCTGTTCTAGTTTTGGATTCTCGCCTTCAGCGTACAACTCTCTCTCCACATTGATCCGTGTCTTGGCAAAATCGTAATGACCCGAGCTCTCTTTGTTGATTCTATCTTCCATCACATAGAAAATATCCTGCGGATACAGCGTCCGGCGCATTATCAGCGTGTCGAACACATCGAAACTAACGACATCAGCCCGAGTTATTTTTTCTTTCAAAACAGCCGCGTTGATGCTGCGATACGAATCAAAAGTTTTCGTCGCCTGATTATCTGTGCGAAGCAAATTGCCTTGCATATCATAGATACGGATCGAATGCTTCAAGCTAAGCGCAGAGATTCTCCGATAGATAATGCGCACATTGTTGCTGCGGGCTACAATGATAATCATATCAGCCCTCAACTCCACGACATCTTCTGGCGTAAGAACCGGTTTTCCGTATATAATCTCTCCTGACCGCGCTTCATCCATGAGACCGATAATATTAAAATTGGAAAATCGCTCAAGAATATGTTTGGTATTCTGACCTACTCCATAAATCACTATTCGACTATTTGTAAACGAGCCGAAATGATTCTGGAACGCGTCGATCACATACTGTTTCTCATCCATCATCGCAGGCGCCATCTCTCTCGCTTATATCCCAAGAATTTGTTGATTCTCAATCGCTTCGTGCAAAGCGCGAAAAATGTAGTAGTCGGCCGGCGAAGTAATCTTCATATTATTCGGTGGACTCTTAACCATATGCATTTCCACTTGATAAATGCTCAGCAAATGGGCAGAGTCAATACACAAAAGCTCTTCCCTATACGCTCGCTGGTAATACTTCCAAATGAGTGCAAACTGGAACGTTTGAGGAGCCTTAGCGATATACATACTAGCTCGAGGAGGAACGGCATCAATTTGATCGCCTGTGCTGCTGTGTATAACGCTTTCCGTAGCAGGCTCAACCGTAATCGCTGTACCATGGTCTTTGGCTTTCAAAATGTTAGTAGAAATCAGTTCTTCTGTAATCAATGGTCGAACACCGTCATGGATCACTACAATGTCATCTGCTTGACATACGCCACTCAGCGCTCGCAAGCCATTATAAATAGACTCGTGCCCCGTTCCGCCACCTGGCACAATCTGACTAACTTTCTGAATATCGTAACGCCGTAGCAGCAGCTTCAACTCATCTATCCAACTGTTTAAGCATACGACGACAATATTGTCGATCTCGGGATGACGTTCAAAGTGCTCCAATGTATATAAAATAATTGGCTTGCCATGCAGTTCTAGAAACTGCTTTGGTTTGGCACGCGTGTTCATCCGTTGACCGGTTCCTCCCGCAAAGATAAGGGCTGAATTCATCACTTACCTCCTGCAACAGCATAAAAATTCTGCTTAATTAGCTCAAGGATGGCCTCTCCAGATTTTCCACCCATAATGCTTGCCAATTGACTAGATAATTCAATTTGCTTTTCTGACTGCAACTGGGCAAATGGCAAGTTATTAAACTGCACAACATAATTCAGAAAAGTGTCTAGGCCTACATGCATGTCATTATGCATCATATCCCCGATGCTCTTTACTCGCGTAGATTGCTTTCCGAGAGTCATCAGCCTATGTTGCTTTACGATGTCTCCATGCTCCTCCGAAATGATAAATTGATGGAATTGGTACCGTTGCTTCTTCATGTCCCATTTCAGAACGAAGTTATTCGCCAGTGCATAAGCCATATCACCAGACTGAATTACACTCATATAGTTGATACTTTCTCCTACCACAGGCGAATCGAACTCATTTGCTTTATAAACACTATGGCTTCGTACATTAATCTTTAGCGCTGCGCTGGCTTGGTGTGGAATTAACCATACATAGCCATTGGCATATATAAGCGCTTGATAATTAATAGAATCTCCAACTCTCACATAGTCAGGAAACTCAATCTTTTCATACGATTGCGTTTCTCGCTTCCACTTTACAATGTAGTTGCCCGTTCGAGCTGCCACCCAATAGTGTTCCCCATCATAACAAACACCGAAATACCGCTCGTCCGGCTCTCCGATCTTATAGAATTGATAAGTTAAGTTTTCCATATTAAAAAACATCAACTCATTTGACACAAACAAGTTTAAAACGATCTCCGAACCGACCGCCACAGTCCCAGGGCGCAACAGTCCTTCAAAATCTAAAGTCTGATTCCTATTCGGCCAGTGACGCGATTGTTTCGCCGCGCGCTCCACATGACTAAGCCAACCCGAACAATAGATCATCTCGCCACTTTCCGTATCATAGCGTACAATAGCAGGATAGGTATAGGCCACAAAGAACAAATACTGCTTATATTGTAAAACCTTGATGAAATACCCATTGGAATCCGCACGGAGCCAGCTCAATTTTTCCTTATGTTGTAATGGTAGCTTCTCGAATACATGCTTTGATTTGTCATAGATCCCAATGTGATCGGCGTTAAAGGGAGCAAAATAAAGCTTCGTTCCGTGCCCCATAATATCCAGATAAAGATGCTGGGCATACTCTTCTGCAAAACCTCCGATGTATTCTGCAATCATCGTTTGTTTATCAACTCTGAACAATTCGTTGAATTCAGAGGAGGGTACCCACAAGTACTGACCGTCATCAAAAAAAGTGTCGGCACGTACACTTTCCCCCATGACCGATAACTGTTCCACCAACTGCACCCTGATCGGTTTACCGGTGCATGCATAAAGCGCTACTAATGATCCCAGATCTCCATAATACGCATCTGATATAGCAATTGCCCGATTCAAATCAGTTGTGTCATCATAAATACCGACCTGTTGCTTTTTGTATTGTTGGACGATGTGTTCGTATTCTTCTAGCAACTGTGGACGCATCGACTGATATGTTGACTGGTTAAGCGGATGTGGACGCCATAACAAAACAACATCATCCCGCTTTGCGAAACAATCGAACACGTCGCGAAGTTTATTTAGCACCTTTTTATTTCCCTCTAGCAATGATGCAATCGAGGTGTTGTAAAGAACAATTTTCTTCCTCGTGCCGTCCGGCCTTTCAATCAATTCTCGCCATTCGTCAGGGATAGAACAATCTTCACGTTTCGTATTTAAGACCTTATCAAATTTCGGCGAGCCGAGCGCAACGATCTTTTCCTCTAAATTCCCGAAGCGTCCGACACATTGATTATCCTGTTCAAGCTGCTTGAGTACGCGAATGTATGTCTTTCTGATTTTGTCCGATTGCACGATTACCCGATCTGCATTCAACACGCCCTGAGCGACACAAAAATGTTCTTCCACATCGTCTAAGCTTACAAAGTACGGAATGTAAACCAAGAGATCCGTTAAATTTTTAAGCCGCTGGCTGAAGTAATCCGGATGAACCATTGTCACAAAATTTCTTTCATCATAAGCGTTTATCGTAACAATTACGTCTGGACGACGCTCCTCGACGTTGTAATGACGCCAATCGACAACCGGTACGTAGTCTGGGTATTGATCCCCCTCGTAATGCATTTGACCGACCGTACCGTCCGGCATTCTGTCAAAGTAAGGAATGGGCACGACATAAGCATCGCATTCCGGGTCGTTTTGAGCCGCTAACCAAACCGATTCGCAACTATCCCACATACTAGCTTTGTAGGGGAAGAACGCAATCTCAATCTTGTTTTGTCTAAGCTCGTTTTCAACACTGCTCCGAATCTCGGTAAGCTGATCCTCCAATCGCTCGAAGAAGCTGGCATAGTCGCCTCCACTGTCTGCTTCCACGCTTGCAAAGTACAGAATTTCGCAATACTCCTCCAGCAAGGAGACGGTTGTGGTGCCCTCTCCTTCAATGCTCTCTATATAATTGCCGACTTGGATAGCGCATTCTTGACAATCGGCCAAGAGCGCTACGAACATCGATATGTTATGTTCTGAATGCAGCTTTATGAATTCACTATGGGCTTCGTTAATCGTCTTGATGAGTTCTAGTACTTGCTCTTGTTGAAATTTTCTCAACTTGCATCTCACTCCAACTCATCATATTGTTTGCACATTGTAAGCTTCCTGCCAATCCAAGATCATCCGCCCATACATTTCTGCCAATCCGTATTTTGGTTTCCATCCCAGTCGCTGAATCTTATCTACACTCAACCTCATCGTCACATCGGGAGCATAACCCCGCTTAGCTAAATCAGACGGTTTGTCCACGATTACGGAGACCCTCCCCCCGCTAACTTCATTTGCAACTAGGTCTGCCATTTCCCGTATAGTCATGCTCGTCTCAGGGTTCGCAATATTGTAGGTTTCGCCGTCTTTACCTTTCAGCAATAGCAGCATTAGTCCGGAAATCGCATCACTGATATAGCAGTAATTTCCTCGCGATTTCCCCTCGGTATGCAGCACAATATCAGTACCGGCTACCGAACTTCGAGCGAATTGTGCGAATATTCTAGAGTCGTCACTAGGGAATCCCGCCCCGAAGGTTTGTGCGAGACGGGCCACCTTAATTGGCATACCATATTGAGTGAAATAACTGTTGCATAGACACTCGCACATTCTCTTACTCTCCGGATAACTGCTTCTCGGGTTTTGCAAATTGATATAACCTAAGTCGTTCTCAGTCACAAATGGAAGTTCCGGATCTGTTAATCCGTAAACCTCCATTGAAGATAAATACACTACACTTTTTGACCGTTTCTCTTTGGCCAGTGCCAGTATATTCTCCGTACCTTTAAGAGCAGTTTCTATCACGCCCACAGGATTGGCTACCATTTCCTTAGATTGCGTAATCGCCGCGGCATGAAAGATGTAGTCTACTGGACCGCTTTCAATAAATGAAGAACGGATGTCATGCTTTACAAACTCAACGCTATCCATTTTTCCGAATAGCATGCTTGCTCTTTCTGCACTTCTGCCGTATGCCAAAATATGAAGGTCGAGTCTGTATCTGATATTAGCCATAGATAATACTTGAACGAGGACTGTGCCTATAGCTCCAGTTGCTCCAGTAATAAGAATAACGCTGCCGCGCAACTCTCCCCATGGTATATTGCTATCAGAGACAATTTGGTCTATGTCTTCTAGTAAAATTTTCGACACGTTGTTTCTCCCCCTAAATTGTCGAGATACGCAATTTCCCTGAACAATGATATTATTTATATCGACTTAAACCGACATGAACTTAATATTACTATGCTTGCATCTACGAACCTGCATGAAGGAACTTTGTGGAAAACAATTTGTGCAGGTGGCGAAATGTTACCGGATGATTGCTATCCTATCCATATTCGGACTACCAAGGATTTGTTATACTGTTAGTAGAACACAATTCGACAGTCTTCGCCATTCTCCCTCTTCATTTCATTAAAAACTAACTAATTGAGGCTAATATGAAACCCTTCATCACACTATGCATGATCGTCCGGGACGAAGCCCGCGTATTGGACCGCTGCCTGAAGAGCGTATCCAATTGGGTGGACGAGATCGTTATTGTTGATACCGGCTCCACGGATGACACGAAGCAAATTGCCGAGGCACATGGCGCACAGGTTTTTGACTTTGAGTGGACAAATGATTTTGCTGCAGCTCGCAACTATTCGATCTCAAAGGCTACAGGACAATGGATCCTATACTTAGATGCGGATGAGTATGTAGATTCGACAATAGTCGCTCCGTTAATTGAATTCCTTCGGCAATCGGACGTCTCCAAGCCGTTCGGCATCGTCTTGCCTATCTATAACTTCGTCGATCACGAACAGTCGGGCAAAATCTCCCACTCCAGCTCGGTACGGCTTTTCCCGCGGCTCCCGATGCTTGCCTTCGAAAGAGCGATCCATGAGCAGATACGAGCCCGCGAAGGCGAGCTGCCCTTGGTTGAATTTGATTTTCCTATTTACCACACCGGATATACTACAGAGACCATACAGCTTAAGGGCAAATCGGCACGCAACGAGGCGATTTTTACTCAGATGCAAAAAGAAGGTCGCTGGACCCGCTATGATTCGTACACCCTGGGAAATGAGTTTTTCGCGCAGGACCGTTACGAGGAAGCACTGGCAAGTTACGAGAAGGCGGATCATCCGTCCGAGGCGAGACAACCCTGGCTTCCGCACTGTATCGGCAATCGCGTATCCTGCTTACTCAAGCTGCAACGATATACGGATGCATGGAAGCAGATTAAACGCGGACAATCGCTGTGGCCGAAGGCTTGCGACTTCTTTTGGCTTGAGGGCTATACGCTAGCACTGCTGGGCTTGGACGAGGAAGCGCTGATCGCTTTACAGCACTGTATGGATCGATCCGAGGTCTGTCTGATCAGCCCCAATTTCGGGACGACACTGCCCCTGCAGCAGGCTGCGGTTCTTAACCTGCACCGCTTTGACGTTGCCCAAGCCGTCACCTGCCTAACGAAGCTGTGCTATGCAAGCCCGGATCAATTATCGGTACTTCTTCAGCTTCTAAAGCTGATCTCCGCATCCGAGCCGGCAGAGCGATTGGATTCCTTTATTAGCTCGCTCTACCCCGATCCACAGCCATACCAACGTGTTATGATTCTAGACATCCTCATCACTTTAGGACTTAAAGAGTTAGCCGAGAAACACTGGAATCAATCCATCGCTGCGGAAGATCTTATTACACCGCTGATTCGGTTGCGTTATGCGCTGTTAACCGACCAGGCAGATGTAGGCGCGAAGAACCTTCAATCTCCCCCAGAGGAACCGAATCGCGCTTGGCATGTCTCAATGCTTCGGGCTTCGTTCCAGTGGAAAGATCGAATCAGAGACGACCATGCGCTTCCAGAGAAAGACGCGGTCGAGATCGTCTCTACAGCCTGTCTCCAATATTTCAGAGAAGGACAGTTCGATCTGTACGACACGGTCATTAACGCTTATCCCAGCTTATTTGATCGCTTGGCCAATCGACTTGGGGACGCGTTATTCGAGGAGCGGCAATTCGAATTAGCCCTGGACTACTATTCTCTCCTTTTACAGAAAGACGCTCTATCTCCGCAGGGTTATGAGAATGTAGCGCGGCTGTATTTTTTCCAGAACGAGATAGATGAAGGACTGGAATTCATCCAGCAAGCGTCTGCCGAGATGCCTGATCGCATCGACCTGTTGATCCTTTGGCTGCGCTATGCACAGGATCCTGATCAAAAGAGCCGTATTGTCCACACGTTAAAAGATGTATGTCCGGGATTGGTCGATTTTCCCTCCCTGCCTGTGTAACGATTACTTTTAATCGTGCCGATATGATAGAAGACGACGTACTGCTTGAGCGCGGGAGGCTTTTATGGATAAACTCATATCACTATGCATGATCGTCAAAAACGAAGAAAAGGTGCTCCGCCGTTGTCTGGAAAGCGTAGAGGGATTTGTGGACGAGATTATCGTCATTGATACGGGGTCGGACGACAGCACCAAAGATATTGCACGTTCTTTTACAAAGGAAGTTCATGATTTCATTTGGATTAACGACTTTTCCGCAGCCAAGAACGAAGCGCTTCGGCGGGCGACCTCCAAGTGGATTCTGGTCCTGGATGCCGACGAATATGTAGATAAGGGCAAGAGCGAGGAAGTCCGACGCTTTCTATCCGAGCAGGATCATACGCAACCGATCGGATTCACGCTGCCCATCTATAATTTCACGCACACCGTTGAATTAGGCCGTTTCGTCGAATCGACAGCTGTTCGATTGTTCGCCAACCATCCCCTGATCCGGTTCGAACGTCCCATTCATGAGCAGGTCATGAACGGATCTGAGCCGCTGGCAGGCGCGAATTATCCGTTTATTATATTTCACACGGGATACACCCAACAGACCTGGTCCGAGAAAAACAAAGGCGAACGTAACCTCCAGCTCTTTGAAAAGCTAAGGGAACAAAAACAATTCGAGGAGTACGACTACTTCACGCTAGGAAATGAATACAACGCGCAGGGCGATCAGAAGAAGGCGCTGCAATATTATAAAAAGGCACTGACGAAGCGGGCGCAGACTCAGAGCTTCTATCCCTTCTGCCTGCACCAGGTCGTCTCTTGCCTGATCCAGCTCAATTGGCTTAAAGAGGCCATGGAGTATATCGAGCAGGGCTTGGCGAATTGGCCACAGTTCGCCGACTATTATTGCTTTAAAGCCATGGTATGCGAACAGCTCGGACTGTACGACGAAGCCATTCAGCTGTTTGAGAAGTGCATCGACATTGCGAACCATCCTACTCAAAAAGACGGCAAGTACTGGATTATGTCCGCGAACTACGGCAATCTGATTCCTTACTCGAATCTTCATTCCTTATACGCACGCCAGTTGGATATTCAACAGACCGTCTATTACTTAACCAAGCTGATCCAGTTCAACAAATCGGATTATCTTGTGCTGTACCATTTGCTGAATCTTCTCGTTCAGCGAGAAACGGTCGCTAACGTGATCTCCTTCCTGGAGAAGATCTACTTCGAAAAAACGATGGAGCAGTCTCTGCAACTGCTTCAGATCAGCTTCCTGCTCGGACATAAGGAATTGTCGGAGCACTATTACGCCGAATGCCAGAAATGGAATGTCGCTCTCCCTCAACACCATCGGCTTTATCATGCTTTAAATATCGGAAATAAGGCAGCATTCGAACTCGCTCTCCATTCGCAAGCGGATAACGATGGGAGTTCACTTGATCCTAAACTGTTGTTCCTAGCCTCGATTATTTGGCAAGAATCGCGGTATGGGGACTTTTTCCAAGGTCCGCAAGATTATGCGCGAATGAAACTTTACGCTTATCTCTTCGCCTCTGAGACTCCGGCAGACGAGAGTGAGATTCCTTTTGACGCCGATTTCATCAGCATGCTGCTGATTGAACTGTTTAAGATGAATCAATTCGAGGCTTACGACTGGTTGATTCAGCGATTTGCGGCCTACAACTCCGTGTTGGCTAATCGGATGGGCGATCATTTCTTCGGGCAGTTTCAGTTCGAATTGGCGCTGGATTACTATTCCCTCCTTCTGAACCAGGATCAGCTCGAGGATACCGGATATCGGAATGTTGGCTTCCTCTACATCCACCAAGGGGATCTGGCAGAAGGCGCGGAATTTCTCGCCAAGTCGATCGAGATGACGCCGGCGTATGCCCCTGCTTACCCGACCTTTTTTAGAGCCTGCCAGGATAAAATGCTGCGGAAGAAGATCCGGGAATTGTACCGAACGACGCATACGCAGTACAGCGCGATATCGCTTGTTCAATCCATAATAAAGGATCAGGCCTAAAGGCCTGATCCTTTATTTGCGAAAGTCGATAAAATAGCCTTCCGCTTGCGTATAAGCATTGTTGTAAGCCGTACGCGATTTGTCTCCATCCTGAAGCTTGTTCATCTGTTCGGAGATGTAGTTGCGAAAGATGGTTAACTTGCGGTCCACCTGCTGTGAAAGGGCCAGGCAGGATGCGATTAACTTTTGCAGCCGAGGGTCTCTGCTCAGCCCTGAAATTAGGGGCTCATTCAGTTGCTCCTTCAGTTGCTCCTGCATCTCCTGAAGCTCTGCCAGCCGCTCGATCCCGCCCTCTTCCTCCAGTTCCAGCTCCAAAATGGCTTGGCTCACTTGCTCTAGCGTTCGCAAGCCTTGCTCAACGGCATCATACCCAAGGCTCATGGTCAAACCTGAGCCTTGGAAGCATGAAGCTGCTTCATAGATTGGATCCAGGTATCCTTCAAATCGGTCATCAGCTCGATGCACTCTTGAATGTAGCTCGCGTTGAGTTGAATGTTGGCCTGGAAGAGTCGATTTTTCATATATTCGTAGAGGGCGAACAATTGCTGGGATACTTCATATTCCATCTTCAGCGTCGATAAGAGTTCGTCCAGAATATCGACCGATTTTTGTATGTTGATGTTCTTGCTCTGATAGTTCTTGGACTGAATGCCTTGCAGCGCCTGCTTCATGAATCTGATGCAGCCATTGTACAGCATAGCCGTCAATTCCCAAGGTGCCGCAGTGTTTACTTGCATCCTAAGATAGGTATCCTGCGCTTGTTGGTTCATGCAAGCAATTACCTCTTTTCATCGATATTGATCCCTGCAAGCTCTTGAAGCTTATCCATCAGATCGAGAAGCTTCTCGTTCGGGATCTCTCTCACCACTTCGTTCGTCTCTGTGTTGATCACTTTTACGAGCAGGTCGCCAGTCTTTTCGTGAACTTTATATTCGAATTTCCGCTCATAACCGTCCATAGCTTTGTTTGCTTTCTCAATCGCCTTTTTCACGGCTTGATCGGACAGGCTAAGCTCGTACTTCTCCTTATGCAGCAAGTCTCGACTCGAAGACCCGCTCGCCGCTTCAACGCTTATTGGCGCCGGTTCCGACGTTGTTACCGGTGTATTGCTAAATTCGAATGAAGAGATGTTCACAGCTCCTGCAAGATTTTTAATATCCATGGACGACACACTCCTAGTATCGGGTCATATTAACCTGAAAATTGGCTTAACCAGGTTAGCGTAGAATTATTCTTCCCGACGGCGGAGTCCATAGCTGCGAACATCTTGTAGTAGTAATCCTCTTTGTCGGCCAATTTGACAGTCGTTGTTGCAATTTTCCTATTCAAATCGTTAATCTTATTGCCCAGATCGGTTGTGACATTGTCGATTGCCGTGGTACTGCCTCCGGCTTTGGTTGACAATTCTTTAATGCTCTTATTGACTTGATCGTACATTTTCTGCGCGATGCCGTCTGGCTGGCTCGAAAAAATTCCGGTGACAGCTGAGGGGTCATCAACAATCGCCTTCTTCAGTGCAGTTTCATCTAATTGCAGTTTCCCCGCATCTTGGGGCGAAGAATTGCTGTATGGCATCGTTGTAATGCCGATCTTGTATAACGCATTGTAACTGGGATTGGCTACAGAGCCCACGGATGCGGTTACCAAAGATCGCAATCCGGAAATCGCAGACTTCACAATTCCGTCATTATGCAGGAGTCCTAATTTCGCCGTCTTTTCCCAGTTGGCAATATCCGTATCGCTCATGTCTTTCTTCTGATCGTCGGTCAGCGGCGCGTAGCTTCGATTTTTCACTTCCTTGACCCGCGTATTCATGAGATCAACCGTGTCGTTGTACACCTTAACGAAATCTTTGATCTTGTTAAGCATACTATCGACATCCTGATTGACAGTCGCCGTGACAGGAGAGGTCGTCTTCTGATTGATCGTATACGTAACGCCGTCGCTCGTAAACGTGTTACTGCTTCTATAGGACTGAACGCCATCGATCGTCACATTGGCATCCTTGCCGGATACGGTACCAACCGGCAACTTCGCGAACGTTAGAAAGTTCCCATCAGTCGGCGAAGAATCCTGCAAATTAACGACAGCCGCGCTTCCTGTATCCTTGGTCGTGAACGTGAATTTATCCGCGGCGCTGTCATATGTCATGTTGACGCCGGCGTTCGAATTGTTGACTCTGTCCATTAAAGACTTGATGGTGTCGGTTCCGGTGTAGGCGATTTTCTGTCCATTAATTAAAAACGAGCCAGAAGGGGATAGTCCCCCTATCGTGCTAATGGCATCCATCGTATTTATTCGGTTCGATTGTCCGCTGGTGAAGCCTAGGTCCTTTAATCCATCACGTCCGTTGACTGTCGACACCGATACAGTCGGTGCTGTAGAACCGGTTAGGCTCGGATCGGCATTCGTCTTGAATTGAAGCGTGCCCGCAGCGTTCGTGACTTCGATCTTACTCGTCGTTCCATTACTGTATTTACCGAACATATTGTCCACTTGGGTCTGCAGCTCGGTTGCCAGTGCATCAGCGTCGGCATAAGTCCCCGCAGACAAAGTCAAAGTACGAGTGACGCCACTCAAGGTTACATTCAGTTGATCGTTCGATCCAGCCGTTACCGTCAATGGAGCTGTCGGGGGCGTCCCTGCTGTCATCGTATCCGAAGTAATCTTGCCGGAGCTCTGCACGCTGGCTCCAGAAGCCAGCTCGGTCACGGTTATGGAGTGGCTAATCTTGCTCGACGTACCGTCCGCCTTAACCGTCACCGCGCTCTCGTTCGAAGAAGAAGCCGTATTCATCTTCCAATCGCCGGAGAGACGCATGCTATCCAACGTATTCTTCAACGTAGATAATTTCGTGTTGACTTCCCGGTACAGGTTCGTCTGCCACGTCAACGTTGTCTTCTTCTGATTCAAGGTATCAAGCGGCATTTTCTCGGCCTTCATCAAGCCGGTTACGAGGGACTGGACGTCTAGCCCCGAATTCATGCCCGTTAATCTGGTAACCATTCACGCTACCTCCCGCAGGTTTCTCAATACCTTATTTATCGTAAAATTTCAATTCCTTTTGAAGAGCTTTCAAGGATTATTTCAATCGTGCGAGCGCAGGGGCATATCCGAGCTCTCCTGCGGACCGGTAATAGCGGTCCGCGAGCTCCTTTTGTCCCGTTATCTCATAGAAAACGCCCAGATTATACGCCGCTTTATATGAGCCGACGCCATCAACCGATGTATACTGTTCGGTCTCGCCGATCTCCAAGGCACGCGAAAAGTAAGACCTTATCCCTTCAAAATCGGCATTGTCCATCGACAACAACCCTAACAAGAAAAACAGATCCGGAAACGTCGGATACGACTCCTGCACTGGTACCAATAACGCCAGTGCTTCCTGAAACCGTCCTTGTTCCTTCAGCAAGTAACCTAGCATAACCAGCATGACGGGATAATAGAGGCGATCGGCTTGGCCGCACCGAACGGAGGCCTTCAGATACGCTTCAGCTTTACTCCAGTCCTGAATGCCATAATAGAGCTTGCCCGTCTGGTATAGCATATACCCGTCGTCAGGATGTTCAGCCAAGTGCTTCTCATACAACGCAATATACCGAGAAGCTTTGTCCTTTTTGGCATATTCGCCTGATTCATATCCGTAATGGGCGACAATGATAGGCAGATCTTCAAAGCTGGCAGGTTCGCCGTCTTGATAGACTTGCTCGTGAACGATTCCTTGAAAGGAAAAAGATCCGTTGTTCGGATAAAAACGCACTATGCGGTGTTTACTGGCTTCCTCGCCCGTGACATTTATAATATGAATGCAGCCAGCCGAATTCGGATTGGCCGCTACGAATATTCGAATTTGCTCTTCCGTGTCCGCGGGCAGTTCTTCGTCCGCGTCCATAACTAGAATATAATCTCCCGTCGCAGCTGCGACGCTGGCATTCCTCGCCGAGGCGAAGTCGTCTGTCCATGGGATCGCGATAATTTTGGCACCGAAGTCTTGCGCGATCTCGACGGTCCGATCTGTCGAGCCCGTATCCGCGACCACGATCTCATAACATTTAGGAATACTCTTTAACGCTCGTTCCAGATTCTCTTCTTCATTGCGTACGATCAGACAGACGCTGATTTTCATTGTTCACCTCTAATGGAAAAGAGCTCATTACGATGTAATGAGCTCTTTTCTTGATTCGAACGATTAGCGGAGCAGTTGCAGTACACTTTGCGGCGCTTGGTTGGCTTGAGCCAACATGGACGTAGCAGCGGATTGCAGAATGTTCAGCTTGGAGTAAGCCATCATTTCCTTCGCCATGTCGGTGTCGCGGACACGGGACTCTGCAGCTTGCAGGTTCTCGGTCGTTGCACCCAGGTTGTTGAAGGTGTGCTCCAGTTGGTTTTGAACGGCACCGAACTGCGAGCGAGCCTTGTTGACCGCACCGATGTCCGTATCGATCTTAGCCAGTGCAGTGCTTGCGCTGGACATGCTGGACAGGCTAGCTCCGTTGATCTGCAGGTTGCTCAGTTGTACGTTCTGCAGGGAGACTGTTACCGTGTTGCCGCCAACGTCGCCGATTTGGATCGTAACGCCGGTCGTTTGGTTCAGAACCTTGATGCCGTTGAAGTTCGTTTGGTTCGCGATGTTGTTGATCGCCGTGCTGAGCGACTTGAATTCGGCATTGATCGCTTCAAGGTCGGAAGCGTTGTACGTGCCGTTGGAAGCCTTGACAGCCAGTTCCTTCATGCGGGAGAGCATGTCGGAAACTTCGCTCATCGCGCCTTCAGCCGTTTGAACGAGGGAGATGCCGTCTTGCGCGTTGGATTGAGCTTGGTTCAGCGCGCGGATTTGCGTACGCATTTTTTCCGAGATCGAGAGGCCGGCAGCGTCGTCAGCCGCGCGGTTGATCTTGTAACCGGAAGACAGCTTTTCGCTCGACTTGCCTTGAGCGATGTTGTTCGCTTGCAGGTTGCGATGAGCGTTCATCGCGTTAAGGTTGTGGTTGATAATCATTGAATTTTCCTCCTTGGAATGTGACGGCTCACTTCCGTGTGAGCTCTCAAATTATATATCGGCAGGATCCGACTTCTTTTTATAGCTGCCGAACATTTTTTTTTACGTTTCCGGATTCCGAAATTTTTCGAGCGACGCCGCATTCATCTTCTTCAGCTTTTGCAGCGCGTCCGGAGAAGCGACGGCCTCCCGGTTGCTTTCCCGGATTGCTTCCAGGACTTCCTTCCGGTACACTTTGATCTCCGGCGGGGCATTGATACCGATCTTCACTTGATCGCCTTCAACGCTCACGACGAAGATTTCGATCCCGTCTCCGATTACGATCGACTGCCCTTTTTTGCGCGACAGAACGAGCATCAGCGTTCACCTTCTTTTACCGGCGATCCTAAGGTCATCTTCGTCGTGTACGGACTGTCGGGTGGGAGAACCAATTGCCGGCCCAGCAGCTTGTCCACATTGACAATTAGCGGCGCCATTAAGTTAAGCGTCGAGGTCTCGAACGGATCGCCAATCTTGACGATCGCCAGGACGACGACATCCTCGGGCGCACTCGCTTCAATTTCCCGTTTTTCCTGCTCCCCGATCTCCAGCTCATAATCGGCCCGGAAGTGAAACGGATTGGTGACCAGGAAGCCGACGCCTTCCTCCTCGCTGCTCTGGAGATAGGCGAACGGAGAGATAAAATCGGAATCGTCGATCGGCTGCAGTACAAATTCATTCAGATCGGGAAAACCGAGGATCGAGCCTCGCATGGCAATGGGCTTGTCGTATAAATGCTTAAACATCCCTATCTCCCCTTTATTATCGCTTCCAAAAGCGTGTACATTAAAATGAGCCGCAAACGCGATATCGCTTCCGCGTTCACAGCTCTTAGACTACATACAACAGGCCGCGAATTCAAGCTAGCCAGTTGTAAGGACTGACAGATATGTGAATCGCGTTCATCTGCCTGACGTAAACCTCCGCTTTCTGCGGCGTGTACTGAATATTCGGCCTATTCGAGCGATACTCGATTCGCGCAGGATTCGGGGTCGTCTCGATCTCCGCGGCATGAGCGTTATATTGCACTTTCACATTGAACAAACCCGCAGGACCGGCGGCCTGGAGCGGCTCCTTGGGGCTAAGCGCGTTGGCGGCGATCTCCGCGACGGCGCTCGACGGATTCGAGATCTGCGCCATCCGGCCGCCCTCTTGGGCGATTTTCCCGATATTCTCGAAAATCCGCTGCTTCATCTGATTTGCAATCCGATCCGCCGTCTCCAACACGCCGCCCATACCATAGGCCGAATAAGCCGCCGAACTGTCGATCGACAGCTCTCCTCGCGGCTGCCGAATCTGCATATCCGCGCGCGGAGACTCTATCTCCAGTTGTCCCCTTGGCGATTGTATATCTAGCTTGCCGCGCGGCGACTGAATGCCAAGGAGGGCCGGCGTCGTTTGAATGGACAAGCGCATGAATTCCACGCCCGGCACCTCCCATCCCTTTATCGATGATTACTTCAGATAATCTACCAGGCTAGGCTGGATGATCTTCGCCCCGACGGACAGGGAAGCCTGATACACATTCTGCTGCGTCTGAAGCTCCGTGATCGTAGCCGCCATATCCGCGTCCTCGACTTTTCCGCTCAGACTGTTCAGCGTGACGTCCAGATCCTTGTTGCGGTTATCCAGCATCTCGATCCGGTTGGCTCTGGCACCAACTTCGGAACGCACGCCAAGGAAAGTGTTCAATCGGGAATCCAGTTTGCTCATCGTGGATCTTGCCTGGGTCGCGTCATTATTGTTAAACATATCGCGAAGCGATCGAACGACGGTGAACAAGTTGTCGGCATCCGTCGAAGAGCCGAAAACTTTGTTGCCGGACATGTTCGTCGGAATCGCAACTCCGGGCGCCAGCGACAAGATGATTTCTCCGTCGTCCGTATCCTTCGTCCCTGCCGTCGTTTCGTCATACGGCTGGGTCAAGGTCTGTTGCCCGTTGAAAATAAATTTCCCATTCAGCTGTTCGTTCCCGAGCGTCACCATATTGCTATAAATGCCGTCCAGCTCTTTGGCGATGGCAACCCGGGACTCCGGCGTGCTCGTATCGCTGACCCCTTTTACAGTCAATTCCTTCACCCGCGAGATGAGATCGTTGATCTGACCGAGCACGGTATCGACATGGTCGACGGCGGAAGTAGCTGTCGTGATATTGCGCTGAAACTGATCGTTCATCGCGATCTCGCTGCGATAGCGAAGCGCGTAGGTGATGCCGACCGGATCGTCCGAAGGCTTGTTGATCTTGCGGCCGGTCGTCAGTTGCTCCTGAGAATTCGTCATCGAATTCAGGTTGTGGTTCAGGTTGCGAACGACTTGAGACTGAATCATTCCTTGCGTCACGCGCAGGGCCATGGAATCTTACCCCTCTCTTGGTTCGAAGCTGCAGGCTTAAGCTAGTCGTCAGCGTCCGACAACGCCCATACCGTTAATGACCTTGTCCAGCATCTCATCGAAGGTCGTCATGGCCCTCGCGGCTGCATTGTACGCATGTTGGAATTTAATCATATTGGACATTTCTTCGTCGAGCGATACGCCGCTCACGGATTGTCTTCGCGATTCCACGTTCGTCAACAGCGTCTGCTGATTGTCGATCTGGCGTTGCGCGTTCTGCGACTGGACGCCTAATTGACCGACCACGGATTGATAAAAATCGTCTATGCGTCCTTTAGCGACAACCGGAACGGAGCCGTCCGGGCTCGTGAAGGTAAACTGCGTATCCTTCAAATTGCTCATAAGCAATGCAAGCGTGTTGTTCCCCGGCACGACCTTCTCCGGCGAGCCCGATGTCTTCATCGACGAAGCGATAAGGTCCGGCTTGTCCCGAATCAGCGGATTCAACGTGAACGTAGAGGCCGTGATCGGCCCACCGTCCGACGAGACAAAGAAGTCCCCGCCCGTCTGAAGCGGATCCTGGAGCGTATAGCCGAGCTTGTGCAGACCGTTGATCCCCTTGACGGTCACTTCCAGCGGACTGGACAGGAAGCGGTTGCTGTCGCTGTACGTGGTGCCGTCCAAGGTCACTCCGTTCGGCAGAACCGTTCCGGCCGGCAGCGTCACCTTAAATTCGCCGTTCGCCAGTGTGTTCGCCAGCGTGTCCAACTGACTCTGGTAGTCGCGGATGTAGACGTCTCGGGACTTCAACATGCCGTAGACCTCGCCGCTGGTCAGATCGCCGCCGTTGCCCCCCGCAAATGCCGTCTCCAGAGACTGCGAATCGACCGGAAACGTGTTCGCTCCTTCGACGAGCGCCTGGCCACCCATGGAGATGGCGTAACCTTGATCCGTGCTCGTCACGTTGATGTTGACGATCTTGGACAGCTTGTCCGTGAGCAGGTCCCGTTGGTCCATCAAGTCATTGGCGTCGTCCCCGTATCCGGTAATTCGCGAGATTTCTTTATTTAGATCGGCAATATTGGTCAGGTACGTATTGATCTCATTGGCCTTGGTTTGGATGTTGGACGTCAAGTCGGTTTTCATGTCGCCCAACTGCTTGCTCGTCAGGTTAATAGAATCGGCCAATGCCATCGCCGTCTCGCGCACGATCTTACGGCCGGTAACGTTCTCCGGGTCTTGTGCCAGATCAGACCATGAGGTCCACAACTTATCAACCAAGCTGCGTATCCCCGTGTCGCTGGGCTCCTTGAAGACGTCCTCCAGCTTGCCGAGCGTGTCGGCCTGAATGCTCCAATTGCCCACGTCCATATTCTGATTGCGATATTGCTTGTCCAGGAACTGTTCGCGGATACGCGTGATCGAGTTGAACTCGACACCGGTGCCCAGTTGACCGGGAATCGTCGAATGCGTCAGTCCCAGCGCCTCGATCGGTCGGGTCGCCCGCATGTTGACCGTCTGGCGAGAGTAGCCCTCGGTGTTCGCGTTCGCGATGTTATGGCCTGTCGTACTTAGGGCGGCTTGCTGCGTGAACAACGCCCTTTTGGAAGTCTCCAACGAATGGAAAGTCGATCTCAACGCCTCTCATCTCCTCGGCTACGTATGCTATGCGCGCGCATCGAACACTCTCCGGTACGAGCCGCCCGAATAATTCTGACTCACGAGGTCCGGAGAATATGTCGTCTCCTGCTCGAGAGGCCCTGCAATCAGGTTCAGTTCGTAATCGATCCACTCAAGCGATTGCTTCACTAACAGTTGGTTGCGCTCGTTGAGAACCTTGATCTCGTCGTGCTTTTCCTTCAATCCTCGCGCCAGCTCGGATAAAGCTCTCTTCTCTTCGAGCCTCGGAATCGCCTCGATCAAATTCGCCAGCGAGCTGCCAGGCCTGGCACGAAGGCCGAGCTCTCCCCAGCAGGATGCAGTAGTCGTCTCGAGCTTCCGGTAATGCTCTTCTATTCGTGCCGTCAGGCGGAGCTCTCTTGACGTTAGGGCAACCAAGTCTTCGACCTTGTTTTGAACAATGACATCCGGCTTGGCCTGGGCCAGCGGAAGCATCTCGTCCAACATAGCCGCTAGTTCCTCCAGCGCCGTCTTTAGCTCTTGAAAACGCAAACGAGCTCACCTCATTCTTTGGGTGGTATCGGACGGAAGAACGGCAGCATCTTCTCGACCAGCTGCGACGTCTCGACGTGGTAGGTACCCGAGGAAACCTCTTGCTTTAGGCTTGCGATGCGCTCGGCCTTTTCCGGGCTCTGCGCGCTCTGGGCGCCGAGCAGCTCCTTCGCTTCCTCGGAGATCTGGACTTCGTCCTTGCGCTTGGGCCCCGTCTTGCTGCCCGGACGCACTTCGTTGTTATTCTGATAGGCTCTATAGGCGCCTATTCGCTGCGTATCGTTAATTTTCATAGGAAGACTCACCTCGGCTCACTTGAAATATCAGCCCGATTACTTAAAAGACCGATAAACCTTTACAGGTATTATCGGCCACTGGCTGGTTTAAGTTAATAGAACGACATGCCTAATTCCGATCGTTAAACCGGTCCTTAATGCGGTAGGTCCCGTCGGATCCCGTCGAAGGATGCGCTTCGCCCTGCTTAGCGCTGGTAGCCGCGCGGATCTCCGCCTGCAAGCGGCCGTGGCAGCTGGCGCACATGCCGCCCTCGCGGATCGGAGCGCCGCAAAGCTCGCAGGGATAGTGCAAATTGACGGCGTTCTTAAGCGATATCCGCCCTTCGCGGATATACTTGGTAATCTGCTTGATGCTGACGCCGGTCGCTTCGGACAATTCATTGATCGTCGTGCCCTTGTTTTTCTTCAGGTAATCCAGGCAGCTCTCGTATTGTTTTTCGCTTTTGGCGAAGCATTCGTTGCAGACCTCTCTAATATGGCGAGCGAACAGCTTGCCGCAACTCGGGCAATTCGCTAGATTCATAATTAACCTCCACCCCGGGTTCTGGGATCGACAACATTCGATATCGTAGTTCCCATTGTAATGGATGCAGGCTGGTAATGTACACTTTTTATTGAAATTCGACGACAGACCGCTAATCATGTCCGGGACCAGGCAATGCCGTAGACTTCGGCGCTGGGTACAGCCTCCAAAATCGCGCGTGCACAATCGTTCATCGTGCTCCCCGTTGTGTAGATATCGTCCGCCAGCAGAATTCGAAGCGGCCTTGTCGCACGCTGAGGCACAGCGAAGGAGACGGCAGGCGCGAACAATCCGCGCATATCCTCGATTCGCCCCCGACGCCCTTTTCGGCTCTGCTTCTCGGTGTCCCGCGTACGGACCAGCATCGGTCTGTAGGGGATACCGTGCCAAAAGGCCAAGGCCGCCGCCATTCGTTCCGCCTGATTGAAGCCCCGCTCCTCCAGTCGGCCGGGGGCCAGCGGCACGGAGGTGACTAGATTGAATGGCCTGGCGGCGGCACTCGCGGACTGCAGTTGTTCCAGTGCCCCGGACAGCATCGCGGCCATGACCGTCGCATATCGCTCGGCCCCTTTATACTTGTAGTCGGCCAGCCACTGCTTCATCTCGCCTTCGTATTGAACCGCGCATCTGACACCAGTAAAGTAGGTTTTCGTTCGGCGAAGACAGTCGCCGCAGCGGCCCGGCCGGCCGCAGACCGGACATAACGGCGAGCGTATCCACGGGATTCGCGTCAGGCAGGCGGAGCATAGACGCGACAGCTCCGCCCTCGCCGCTGGAAGACGGACCGGGATGGCGGATTCGGCGGGTGCGTCGCCGCGAATCTCGCGAAGACAGACCGTACAATGCCGGGCTGCGGGACGCAACAGACCGTATAAGGCATCCAACAGCGTTTTCACCTGCGAGTCCCCTGCCCGGGCTGTGGCTTGTGAAGTCCAGCGCCAGCTCGTTTGATCAGCTGCTGCCCTTGAATTCGCCGATCTTGTTCAGGAGCCAGCAAATAGCCGCCGCGGCGGGCAAGTCGGTTCATCGCGGATATCTGACGAATCGCGCCGGTGACAGACTTGGTTCGATGCGCGGCAAAAAAGTAAACCCGCCCTCCCGGATCGTCGGCCGAGCGGCCGGCGCGGCCAGCCATCTGGACGAGCGCCGCCTCGTCGAACAACTTGGCGTGCGCATCCAGAATAAACACGTCGCTGCGCGGGACCGTCACGCCCCGCTCCAGGATCGTCGTCGTCACGAGAAGGCGGAGTTCCCTTTCCCGAAATGCGGTTACTTTGTCCCTGCGTCCCTCGTCTTGGGAAGACGTGCCGTCAATCGCCGCGGGAGGAATAAGCCACCGTTCGGCTTGCCGACGGAGGAGCACGACCAGCGGGTCGATCTGGCGAATAATAGGCACGAATACGAACACTTGAGCACCGCGTGCCAGCGATGCGCCGAGTCGTTCGAAAAGCGAAGCAGTCCACCTGTCCGCGAACCCGGCTAAATACCGGGGCCGTCTTGCGCTCGCGCCGCCTATCCAACGGGGCAGCGGCGGCAGGTTCATGATCTTGGGCACGGGAAGCGGATGCCTGTGATAGCGGACGGGCACCTTGGCGCAAGGCAGCCTGCCGAAGCGGACCGCCCGGCGCAGCACGGGAGGCGGCGTCGCGCTCAGCAGCACGGTGGCGCCGTCGGGCTTTCGCGATGCAGCTGCCGCATAGTGCAGCATCGGGTCTCCATGATAGGGGAAGGCATCGAGCTCGTCGATCAGAACAAGGTCGAACGCCTGCCCGAAGCGCATCAGCTGGTGCGTGGTTGCTAGCGTCAGATCTGCCTGCTGCCAGCGGTTGCCGCTGCCGCCGTAGAGCACGGCGATGCTGCGTTCGGGAAAGGCCTTGGCCAATCGCGGCGCCAGCTCGAGCACGACATCGCGGCGAGGCGTCGCCAGCAAAGCCCGTCCCCCTGCGCTCATCACAGCGTCGAGCAAGGGAAACACCATCTCGGTCTTGCCCGCCCCCGTGACAGCCCAGAGCAAGAACGATCGGGGTTGGGCGGTGAGCGGATCTCCATGTGGATAATCCGCGGTGGTGGAGCCGGGAAGTCCGTTCGGTCGATTGGCAACGAAAGGACCGTTAGAAGGGGGCCGCTGATTGGCAGTAGAAAAGCCGATAGACGCGCTCTGATGATTGGCTAGAGCAGGATCGGTAGACATAATTCGCCGACTGGTTGAATGGTGGCCAGACGCGCCGCCTCTCCGGCGGCGCAGCAAAGCGCTAACGCTGTTCAAGAGGCGCCCGCGGGTTGCGGCGCCGGCGGCTCCTTCGCCCCCGGCGAGCAGGAAGCGCACCGCCTGCTCCGATGCCGCCCGCTGCGCCGGGCTCAGCCCCCAGCGCGCGCAGATGTCCGCCGCGGACGGCCCGGCTGTCCCGGCCGTGCGGAGCGGCGAGGCCGCCGGTGCCGGGCCCCGCACGAGCAGCCCGCACGCCCGGCTGCGGCCCAGCGCGAGGCACGCCTCGCAGACGGCGCAGCCGGCACTTCCGCATGAGGCGCAGGCCGTACGCCTAAGGGCCGCTTTGCCGCTGCCGCAGCGCCGGCAGCGCTGGCGTCGGCCGCGCGCCTCCGCGCAAGTAACCGCCGCGGAGAGTCTCAGGGCGCCGATCAGCGCGCCGAGCTGAAGCAAGCCCGGCAGCCCCGAGCCGATAGCGATGTCGGGGGCATGCTCAGCCAGCATCGCAGCGGCTTCGGCTTGCAGCAACGAGCGCCCCTCGAACAGCGGCAAGATCATAATCAGCCGCATCGCTTGCAGCCGGGCGTTCGCTCGCATTGTCATCCGTACCGGCGTCTGTGCGTGGAATCGCTGGCATTGTTTCGTCGTAGCATTCTCCTCCGGGCGTACGCGTGTGCTCCCCAGCGAATGGAGCATGATGCCGCCTTGATGTTTTTCTACAAATGTTTTAATTAGCATAGTTTCAACCTCGTCGGCATCCGGCAGCTTCCTGACTCCCCCGAGCTTCGCCTGAACCCGCCTGCAGCCCTCCTCCGCCTCACCGAGCGGCAACTGTCGCTCCAGTCTGATGATCATCTGCGCCATCTCGGACATACCATGAGCTTCTAGGCTAAAGACGCTTCGATCCTGCGGTTCGCTCACCCCAATTCGACTCCTGTCCTCGAACGTCCCCCCTCTTTCCCATACCTCTGCGACTCCGTCCCGATAACCTCGGTCAAACCAATAAGCCATGTCCGTCTCCCAGTCTAAAGTGAACCTCGCCTGCCACCCCGTCGCCGTCCGAACTGCATACACAGTTGCCTTCACCGCTTCATCCCCCCGTCTGTATGATTGCCGAACCAAGTACACCCAGCCCAATCGCCGGTTTGCGAACGCAAAAAAAGCACACCGCCCCCGGCCATTCGGCCGTTTGCGAGTGTGCTTCACTCGTTGTTCCTATTAATTTGTTACGCATTTATCGCTTATCTTATCCTTTGTAGCGCCAAGATCATCGTAACCTATCGTTAGTGTCCTGCTTGTGTAACCAAACCAAGGCCAGGGCCCTTCACTCAAACGCATAGCGCTCAACGTTCAACACCTTTATTGTAACCGATCGGAAATGGATGTCAATTCTTGCCGCCCCTGATCGACCCCAAGGCCTGGACCCGGCCCGAAGCCGTTCCCCTCCCCGCTTCGCGGCAGCTCCATCCACACCGTATTCGGCCCGTTCCACGCTTCCGCATAGGCCGACTTCGCCTGCTCCCACCGCATTCTAACGGCCGTGCCGTCCTCGCCCGATTCGGGTAGCTGCCGGATTAGGCTCACTCCAGCCTCCATACGCACGAGCTTTTCGACGATCGAAGCGGTGCTGTCGGCCGCCTCCGGCTCTAGCAGTACGGTAATGCCGACATCCATCCCCGACAGGCTGCCTTGATAACGGAGCGAGCGGATCACCCACTCGATCTGCTCCTCATGATTCCCCGCGACGATGACATAGTGCCGCTTGGCGACGGGCCTGCGCCGATGCCGCAGCAGCCGGTATGCGCAAGCTGCGGCAACCGCATAACACCCGGCGATCCACAGCAGCAATCCGATCATGGGGGCCACCTCCTTCGCATGAACTCGGCGGCCCTCGTCCCCGAAACCGCGGAAGACAGCGTTCTCTCCCGATAAGGCCGCGCCGCTATGCGACACTATATGCCGCGCAGCGCTCGGCGGTTCCGTCGCCCGCGACCGCACAGCTGCGGACGACGCCCTACAGCCTGCCGCACGGACAAAAACAAAAGAACCTCCGCACCTGCAACAAACGCAGTCTGAGACCGTACATCTGCAGACGACGCCCCACAGCCTGCCGCACGGACAAAAACAAAAAGAGCCTTCGCTCCTGCGGCAAGCGCAGTCTGCGAAGGCTCTTAAAATCCGTTAGCGCAAAGCCGGCCTCACACCGAGCTTAGCGCCGCACCTTGTCCTCGCCCTCGGGGCTCGCGAAGAGCAGCGCCCCGCGAAGGCTCTCAATTCCTTTAATAATCCCAGCCTCACACTGGGCTAAGCACCAGATCCTCGTCGTCGTCACGGGCGAATGCCTCGCGGTCGAATTCGCCTTCGGAATTGGCGACTAGCAGCGAGGTCACGGTTGTGCCCGTCGCGTTGACGGCGGTGCGGCCCATGTCGATCAGCGCTTCGACGCCGGCGACGATGCCGATGCCTTCGAGCGGCAGGCCGAGCGCGGTCAGCACGACCGTCGTCGAGATGACGGCCGGTCCCGGTACGCCCGCGACGCCGATCGAGGAGATGATGCTGACGAGCACGAGCACGACATAATCCGTCCCCGTCAGGTGAATGCCGTATACCTGCGCGGTGAACACCGCCACGATCGCGGGCCAGATGCCGCCGCAGCCGTTGAAGTTGACGGAGGCGCCGAGCGGCGCGACGAAGCTCGCGATTTTTTCCGAGACGTGGAGGCGCTTCGTGATGACCTCCAGGTTCACCGGCAGCACGGCGAAGCTGCTGCGCGTCGTGAATGCGACGGCGATCGTCGGATAGATCTTTTTGAAGAAGCGAATCGGGTTGACCCGTGCCACAAGCAGCACGAGCCCGCCGAATACAAGCACGAAATGAATGATCAGCGCCACATAGGAAGTGACGATGACGCTTCCGAGCTCTTGCAGCGTTTCCCATCCGTACTTGGCCGTGATGCCCGCAATAAGCGCGAAGACGCCATAGGGCGTCAGGCGGATGATGAACTTGACGACCTGATGCAGCACTTGGGTCAGCGAAGCGATCAGCTCGCGCACCGGCCGGACGGCCTCGGCGTTCTTGGCGCCGACCTTAATGATCGCCACCGCGATGAACAGCGCGAAGATCAACACCGGCACCACTTTACCGTTTGCTGCTTCCAACACAGGGTTGGACGGCACCAGATCGAGGATAACCTGGGAGAACGTCGGAATCTCTCTGGCTTCGAACCCTTCCGGCACCGCCTGCTGAATGCCCTTGCCCGGGTTGAACAGCAGGGCGATCAGAAGCCCGATTATAGAGGCTACGCCGGTCGTCCCGAGAAACCACGCGAACGTCTTGAAGCCGATCTTGCGCAAATACTCGAGACTGGTCAGCGACGCGATGCTGTTCAGCACCAGGACGAACACGAGCGGGATGACAAGCATCTTGATCAGGCTGACATAGATGCTGCCGAACGTCGTGATCGCCTTCGTCTCCAGGTCCAGATTCTGCAGCAGAATGCCGGCCAGCAGGCCGAGCGCCAGACCGATGAGCACTCGCACGCCGAAGCCGACGCGCTTTTTGGCCAAGAAATACAAAATGAAAAAGACGAAAATCGAGACGACGAAGCTGTACCAGTTCGTCTCGATGGCGGAGAGCAGATTGTTGTCTACGTTGTTCATAAGGTCATATCATCTCTTCCCGGTTGATATCGATCATTCCACTAGCGATTCGACGACCGCTCTCATCTCTTCTTCCTTCATCGTGCCGAGCTTCCGGTAGGCGATGCGCCCTTCCTTGTTCACGAACACGGACACGGGAATGGACGTCACCCGGTACAGCTCCGACACCTTCTTGTCGGCATCGAGCAGCACTTGGAAAGGGTACCCGCCCTTGTCGATATAGGAAGCGACCTTGTCGCGGTCCTCGCCGATATCGACAGCCACGATCGCCAGATCATCATCCTCATACGACGAATATACCTGTTTCATGGCCGGCATCTCTTTTTTGCACCATTTGCACCAGGTGGTCCAGAAGTTCAGATACACAGTCTTGCCTCTCAGGTCCTTAAGCGAGACCGCATGGCCGTCCAAGTCCGTCAGGGTAAAGTCGGGCGCCTCCTCCAGCTGCTCGCTGGCCGCCTGAGCTGCAGCATCCGCATTCGCATCGCTAGATCCGCCTTGCAGAGATGCGGAGGACGCACCATGGCTTTGCGCATTCGCGCCAGCATTTGATGTCGTCGCCCTACCCGAATTCTCGCCAACACTTGCTGTCGTAGCTTGACCCGAATCCGTGCCTGCATCTGCTGTCGTCGTCCGACCCGAATTCGCGCCAGCGTCTGCCGTCGTCGCCTGACCCGAATTCGCACTAGCACCTGCTGCGATCGCCTGACCCGCTTCGCCCTGCCCGCCCAACTGAGACCGGCGGTCCTTCAGCACCTGCGCGTAGCCGCCATCCTCTTCAAAATGACCGGAGACGTAAAAAGCTCCCGCCAACAGGACGATCGCCGCGACCAGCACGGCCAGCTTTATTTTCATCGGCGGATACTCCTCGCGCTTGCGTTTGTACACGGGCGGAATGGACGGCCGACGGCCGCCCATTCCCGCTCCTTGCTATGACTGTCCGCTATTACTTGGAGAGAAGATTGAACAATACCTGCGCGACCTGCGCGCGGGTCGATGCGCCGGCAGGATCCAGCTTGCCGCCGCTGCCCGATACGACGCCGCTCTCTACGAGCGCCTTGAAGGCATCTTGCGCATAGCCGGCGATCGCGCCTGCATCCGCATAGCTGGAGACGGCGCTTCCCGTCTTGCCGGACGGCAGTTCGCCGATCACGTTCAGCGCGCGATAGAGCAGCGTGAACAGCTCTTGGCGCGAGATCTTGCTGTCCGGCGCGAACTTGTCGCCACCGGCGCCGGTCGCGATGCCGAGACGCTTCGCTGCCGCGAGGTAGCCGGTGTAATACGTATCGCCGGCATCCGCGAAGTTATCGGCCGCGCCGGTCTCCGGCGCGATGCCGTATGCCTTCAGCAGCAGCGTGACGAACTGGCCTCTCGTCACCGTCGCGTTCGGGCTGTAGTGCTCCGCGTCCGTGCCGGTCGTGACGCCGCGCGCCGCCAGGAATCCGACGGCTTCGCCATACCAGGCGGAAGCGGCTATGTCTGCGAAGCTCACTTGGTTATAACCGATGATGTATTGCGAGAAATGCGTCGTCGTAAACTCGACTTGGCCGGAGGCTGCATTGAACTTGCCGCGAACCGTCTCCAGCTCGCCGGAGGTTTCGTTCACGTAGTAAACTACGATTGCATTCGCCGCTTCTCCGCTCTTCAGCGCGTAAGGCAGGCTCACCTTCACCTTGCCGCCCCCGAAGGCGGATATCGGAGCTTCGCCCGCGGTGACTGCCAGATCGTAAACCGGCCGGTCGCCGAGCGCTTGCTTCCCTTCGTCGGTCAGCTCGGACTTCGTGATCTGAATATTGATATCGCCCGTGCCTTCGGTTTTGCCGATGGTTGCAAAAGCCTTCGCGTCGAACGTAATGACGCCGAAGCCTGCATAATTGATCTTGATCTCGGCTTGCGTCGCACCGGCGATTGCTTTAAGCGCGTCGCGAGGAATCGTGAGCAGCGCCGACTTCGTGCCTGCGTTCGCTTCGATCTTCAGCTCGATGACGGCGGTCTTGCCGTCCGCTTCGGCCTTTTTCGCGGCATCCACCAGGCTCTGGACCGCGCTCGCCGCGAGGGAAGCGGAGGTCAGGCCGTTCGATTCGTCCGTCTTGGACGCGAGCGTCGCGGAGATGACCGTCTTGCCGTCAGGCGAAGGCGTGCTGTCCGGCGCTGCGGTCGGCTTCGGCGTCGGCGTAGCCGATGTCGGCGGGTAATACGGCGCTGTGTAGGCAGGCACGGTGATTTCTACGTCCGCGCTTGCATAATAGCCCGGCTTGGCCGCGACTCGTACATGATACTTGCCTGCCGCAAGCCCCGTAATCTCGGTGCCTTCTACAGGCGTGTATTCGGTCGCGCCATGCGCCCGGTACTCCAGGTCGGACGTCGTTCCCGTGATCTTGCCGTCGTTGTTCGCCGAGCTCGTCGGCGCCACGCCTACCAAGCCTGTCGGAGCAGCTTGGGCCTGCTTCGTGGGCACGACGACATCGACCGACGGCCCCGTCTTCAGCGTATCCGTAGCCGCATATCTCAGCGTGTACTTGCCCGGCGCCAGGCCGGTCAGCGTGCCGCCCGTGCCGCTGCCCTCGATCTTTGTATAGACGGCGGACGCGACGGACGCGTCTTTGTATTCCAGACCTTCCGTAATACCCGTGATCTGCCCGTCGTTCAGGCCAGGCGCGCTGGGCGCGACGCCCTCAAGGCCCGCAGGCGCCGATTGCTCGCCGAACTTCGGTACGGTTACAAGCGTATCCGCGCTGGCGTTAAAGCCGTCTTTCGCTTTGTTGCGCACGAGGTAATCGCCATAGACGAGCCCCGTGATGGAGGGTACGGATGCATCCGCATACGCGTTTGCGCCGACCTTCTTGTACTCTTGCCCCGCCGACGTACCCGTGATGCGGCCGCCGTATACGGAATCCGCCACCGTCGTCGCTACGCCCTTGAGCCCTTGAGGAGCGGCCAACTGGCGGGGCGTCGTGTTCTGCGGCACCGTGATGCGCACGGATTGCCCAGGCTTATACGTAATCTTGTCGTAGCTCTTCGTCGTGGAATTTTTCTTCTGGGCGCCGAAGATCGATGCATACCGGACGTCGTAATCGCCCGGTGCCAGCCGCCAGATCGACGAGCCGGTTACGGCCGTGTATTCCGTATCGGTTGCTTTTTTGTATTCCAGCGCCTTCTGACCGACGCCGTCGATGCGGCCGTCCGTGCCGCCGAACTGGGAAGGCGCGACGCCTACCAGGCCGCTCGGCAGCGACTCCGTCCGCGACAGCACGCTGTTCAGCGCCTCAGTATAGTTCTGGTACGACTTGGTCGCGTCTTGATCCTTGAAGACCGTGTCCTTCCAGTTGTACATGAGCTCGATGTGGCCCAGGATCGGCGCGGCATTGCCGTCGGCGTCCTTGTTGTCCTTGTTGTAGGTGAAAAAGTAAGGCACTTGCAGACGGATCGCATCGACCTTCACGCCGCTGCCGTTCGTGTAGTAGATGTTCGCCGTCGCTCTCGTTTCATATTCCGCGCGCAGGTTGGTCAAGTACTGCTTCGCCAGATCGACGTACAGATAAGCGTACGCGTTCGCGCTGTCGCGGATCATCAGCTTATCGTTGTCGTGATAGTTGGCTTCCGGCTTGGTGACGTCCACGCCGGCGTCGATGCGCGGATCGAAGAAGTACACTTTGTCCACGCCGTATTTTTTCGCATACTCGTTAATGTACTTGACCGCCGCTTGCGTGTTCGGGCACCAGGAGCCGCCGAACAGTAGGACATAGTCGCCTTCGCTGCGCAAAATGCCGAGCAGCTCATCGTAGGTCACATGCTCCAGCACGAGGTCTTTGTCCGACTCTGTAAAGATCGGTCCGGCGACCGGCGCGTAGAACGGCGCATTGTGGTTGAAGCCCGGCGCGATCAGATCGTATGCGCTGATCGTGCTGTATGCGCTCGCCTTGCCGAACACGCTGCGGATCTGCGCCTTGTAGGCGTCGACCTTGGCTGCGTCTGCAGCACCGTTCGTCTGGAAGTCCGCGGCGACAGAAGCGCTCTTGTAGCTCGCGACGACCGGTCCGCCACTGTTGTCTTTGTTGTAGACGAAGACATAGGTTTGATTTTGCACGTTCGCCGCTTCCGGCGCGTTCTTCAGGAACGTATTGATAAGATCGGTATACTTGTACGCAAAGGCATTGGCGCTGTTCGCGATGTCCAGATCGTCCTTGCCGTCCAGGCGCGTATCGAAGTTGTAGACCTTCGCGATACCCTTTTCCTTCGCGACTTGATTGATATAGGCCAGCTGCGCCTGCGTAGACGGGTTGGCCGCGCCGCCGAAGACGACCGCATAAGTGCCCGGCGTCTTGAAGATCTGCACGATGTCTTCATAGGTCGTCGTTTGGAAAACATGAGTTTCGTTCTTGAGCGACGGATACACGTCGCTGAAATAATCGTAGTGGCTGACGCCGGTGCCGCTCTGGGCTACGACGCCTTCCGGCGCGCGCTCGGCCGCATGGGCCGCGAGCGCCGGAAGGGCGACGATCGCGGAGAGCAGCAGCGCGATGATCCGCTTTGCTTTAAATTTCAATCCGAACGCCTCATTTCTTATTCAAGAATCTAGTATTGGTCTGCAAGAAGGATAGATGAGCAAGAGAAGTATCGGGCAGAGATATTACGGGCAAATCTCTTCTTCCGGCGGGCAGATCTCGTCGGAAGAGGACGAACCGCTCGTCGAGGAAGAGGAGGAAGAAGACGAAGCGCTCGAGGCCGATGCGGAAGCGGTGGAAGCCGAAGCCTTAGGCGCTTCAACCTTCTTCACGAACGTCACCGACTTCGCGGATGCGGCAGGCTTCTCTTCGGCAGCGGAAGCCTTCGGTTCGGCGGTTGGAGCCGGCGTTGGGCTGGCTTGCGCGGTAGAAGCCGTAGACGCAGCTGCCGGCTTCGCGGTCGGCGCTGGCGTTGCCTTGGGCGCGGCGGTCGGCTGAGCGGGCTGCTCGGCAGGCGTCACTGCAGCCGTTTTGACGGCAGCTGCCGGCTTTTCCTTGGACTCGGACGTCGGTGCAGCGGTTGCTTCCGGCTTGACGTCGGCGGCAGCTATTTTTACTGCAGCGGCGGGCTCGCTTTTCGGCAAATCGGCTTGCTTGACTTCAACGTTCGTGCCGGCTGGCGCTGCCGCTTCTACCGCTTGCCCGGATGCTTCCGTAGCCGCAGCTGAGACATTCGCCGGGGCAACCGTCGCTTCGGGCGCCGGGCTGGCTTCCGGAGCCGCCGCTTGCTGCTCAGGCGCTGCAGCTGCAGCCGCCTCGGGGGCAGCCGGCTGTTGTGCGCCTGCCTCAGTTGCCGCGGCTTGGGGCGCAGCTTGCTGATCGGCTGCAGGTGCCGCCGCCTCCGACTTTTGATTGGCCGATACGGCTGCATACGTCAGTCCGCCGAATACGACGGTTGCCGCGATGACGGACACCGCGAGCTTGGATAGTGCGAGTTTCTTCATTTCTACAACATCCTCCCTTATCTTCTTTAAGCCTCTCGGGGAACAAAAAAAGATCCAACGAAGACGCCCTTAAAGGCGCTATCGTTGAATCTCCGGCTGTCCAGTCGATTCGGGGTCTTTTCTTATTCCGCCATGCGAAAGCTGACATTGAATTCATATTAAATCCCTAATCCCGACCTGTCAACTAGTATTTAATTTTCCCGCCTTCATTTTTGCCGAAACTTGTCAAAACTCAACAAATGCTGTCCATGCACGCTCGTTCGGCTTGCGCGAAGCAAATCGAAGACGCCGCCCGCATGATCTCCCGATCAACGGATGGCGCCTCCGATTGTAGCCATATGTAGGTCGTAATCTTGCTGCTGCGTTCGTGCCCACGGGCTTTACAGCGTCACCCAGCCGAACTTGATCGAGTTGATGACGGCTTGCGTACGGTCGTCGACTTCCATCTTCTGCAGAATGCTGCTGACATGGTTCTTGACCGTCTTTTCGCTGATGAACAGGCTCTCGCCGATGTTTTTGTTGCTCTTGCCTTCGGCCATGAGGCGCAGTACTTCGGCTTCGCGGCGCGTGAGCGGATTGTTGCCCCGCGGCACGAACTTCGTCACCGTCTCGCGGCTCGCCGCCGCGCCCGATGCTGCGCCGATCTCGTCCAGGTACGTCATTCTGCGCAGCTGGTTGATGAGCTTGCCGGTCACTTTCGGATGGATATAGGCATGGCCGTTCGCTACGGTGCGGATCGCGTCGACGAGCGACTCGGCCTCCATGTCCTTTAACAGGTAACCCGTTGCTCCCTTGCGCAGGGTCTCGAACACGTAGCTCTCATCGTCGTGAATGGATAGGATGATGACTTTGATCTCGGGGAAAATGTCGCGTAGCTTCTCGGTCGCGATAACGCCGTTCTCCGTCGGCATGTTGATGTCGAGCAGCACGACGTCCGGTTTTTGCCGATTGCAGAACTCCAGCACCTGAATGCCGTCTCCGCACTCCCCGATAACCTCCAGGTCCGGCTCCATGTTCAAAATACGCTTTAATCCCTCGCGGAACAGTTGGTGGTCGTCGGCAAGGAGGACTTGAATCTTGCGGCCCGAGGCGATGTTCGAATTCTTACTCTCCATTAATGTCCAACTCCTTCCGCACTTCAGCTTTGATCGGTACTTGAATCGTAATGGTGGTCCCCTGCCCGATGGCCGAATCGATCTCGATCTCTCCCATCAGCAGGTCCACGCGCTCCTTCATGCCCATAAGCCCGAACTTGGCAGACTTCTTCGCCTGCGCTTCCGCCAGATCCGTATGGAAGCCCTTGCCGTTGTCCTTGATGACCATCCGGATCGTCTCCTCCAGATAGGCGATATCGAGCGACATGTACGATGCCTCGGCATGCTTGAAGGAGTTGTTGAACGCCTCTTGAACAAGCCTGAACATCGCGGCTTCCAGCGCGGTCGAGATTCGCTTTTCCCGCCCGCTCGTCTCGAAGACCGACCGGATCGAGGTGCGTTCCTCGAAGTCCTGCACGAATTTGCGAAGCGTAGGTACAAGACCCAGATCGTCCAGCGCCATGGGGCGAAGGTTGAATATGATTTTACGAATCTCCCCCAGTCCGGACCGGATCTGCGATTTCAAATCTACCAATTCGCTGCGAACAAGCTCCAAATCCTTCGTATCGAGCATTCTCTCGGCAATTTCGGTCCGCAGCACCAGATTCGCGAGCGATTGCGCAGGACCGTCATGAATCTCGCGGGCCATGCGCCTGCGCTCTTCTTCCTGGGCCAGAATAATCTTAAGTCCGATAAGCTGGCGGTTTTTCGCCGATTCGAGAATGCGCGTAACCTGGTTCAGGTCGCCGGAGAAGTAATCCAGCACAACGTTCATCTGAGAGCCGATCATCTCCGCCCGCTCAATGGATAGCTCCACGTTGCGGACGCGGTTCTGCAGATCGTCCCGCCGCGCCTTGAGATAGTTCTCTTTTTCCCGGTACACCGTCAGATCCAGTTGAAGCTGCGTAGCCTTCTCGTAAGCGGACTTGATGTCCTTCTCCGTGAACCGCACGAAATCCCTGCTCACCTCGGTAAGCCGGATGCGAGAAAGCTTGTAATCCCGTTCAAGGGCGTCGACCTTGTCGATCGTGGAGGAGGTTTCCTTCAGGACATTCTCCAGTTCCTTGCTGAGGGAAAGTAGTTCGCGCCTGGCGGCCTCACAGATCTCGAAAACTTGCATCTTGCTGTCTTCCATGACGCGCATCGCGTTCTGTATCACTCGGTCAATCTGTTCTACCCGATAGTCCAATCGAGCAACTCCCTCCGCGCCCTATCCCGGACCGTCTCGCGCCACGTGCGCTCCGCCCGCAATCGGCGGGCATCAAATGGAGACAAGGTATTGCATCCATCATATCATATTTGAGCGCAACGTGGACGAGCCGACTAGGTCTTGCAGCGCAAGATTAGCGAATTGTAATCGTCTTGGTCTTCTGGTCCCATTCGACCTTGCGGCCGAGCTCCGTGGAGACGACCCGCACCGGCACGAGCACCCTGCCGCTCCGCAGGATCGGCGATGCCGCAGCCTTCGTACGCAGGCCTGTGTTGATCAGGTCCGGCTTGCCTACCCACAATTCGACGAGCTTGCCGCCGCTGGCGACGGTAGCCTTTTGCGTCCCGGCCTCCCAGCCGATGTCGCCGCCCAGTGCGTCCGACACGAAGCGCAGCGGAAGATAGGTCGTTCCGTTCAGCAGGAGCGGCGCGATGTCGAGCGCCACGTTCTGGTCGCCTACCGTCGCGGACTTCTGCCCCAGCTTCAGCACGATGTTCGATTGCTGGCCGCTTACGGCCGTCGGGTACTGCAGCGCCAGGTTGTCGAAGGCGACGGAGCCAGTTTGTGCCCGCTCGTCTTGTTGGGCATCGGCCAGGTCGACGACATACAGCTTCGTCAGCGTAGCGGGATACGTCATACCGAGCCCCGACAGATCGACGCGGATCTTCTTCCAGCCGGTCCAGTCGACCGTCTTGGCGAGCGTGGCATAGAACTTTTTGCCCGCTGCGTCCTTGAACTCGGCCCGCATCCAGTTGAGGCTGCCGTCGCCGAACGCGTCCAGCGTCAGCGCGCTCGGGCTGCCCGTAATCGGCAGGCCCGCGGCGCCGTTCAAGACGGCATAAGCGAAGTGGTCGCCCGTTCCCGACGTGAAGTCGTAGCTGACCTGCAGCGCCTTCGACGTCTCGCGCTCCGGCAGTCCCGTGACGATAGAGGCCGTGCCCGCCGTCTCGGCCGGAATCTTTTCCAACGACACCGGATAAGCCGCGTTCTCGAAGTCCTCGAAGCTCTTCTCCGCGCCGGCGCTAAGCGCAAATGCCGTGGAAAAGCCGTCGTACCTCGCGATCGCGTAGCCCGTCTCCGTCTTCTCTCCGACGGTGTCGATGGTAATGACGCCTCCGCTCGCAGCGGCGGTGAAGCCTTTGAACTCCCACTTGACCGCGTCCGCCGGCACATCCAGCGTACGGCCATCCGCGAGCGTAGCGGTCAGCTTCGCCGTGATCGAAGCGCCTGGCGCGAGCACCGTCGTGCTCGGATTCACCTTCAGCTGGTTGATCTGCGCGCCCCCGATCACCTCGAGGTTCACCTTGTCGCTCGCCGCGCCGGCCTTTACCGTCAGCTCCCCGCTGCCCGGCTTCGACGCCGTCAGCACGCCGTTCGCGAAGCTGCCGAGTCCGCCGCTGACGCTCCAGGACGGCGTCAGACCCGCCGGATCGATCGGGTTGTAGTACGTGTCGTACGCCTTGAGCGCGTAAGTCGCCTGCTGCCCGATGAACAGCGTCTTCGGACCGCTGGCCGTGATTCCCTTCGTCTCGCCGGCCGGCGCCGTCGTGAACACGCCGATCCCGTTGGCTATTGCCCGCTGCGTCGTGCCGTAGGTCGTCGAGTGCGCCAGCGTCGTCGCCGTCTCGCCGAGCGGCCGCGTGATCATCGTCGTCGACCCGCCGCCGTCCAGGTTGACCGCCTTCCACACCCCGAGCGACGTCAGAATCTTCTGAAGCTCCGCCAGCGTCGCGCCGTTGCTGGAGCCGTACTTTTCCACCGTAACGAGATACGCCGTCTTGCCGTCCTTCGCATACCCGACCGCCGTGCGGGCGGTGTTGTACGCGCCGCTGACGCCGCTGACGTCCCGGCTGAACGTCGAAGCCTTGCCGCCGTCCATGAGCAGCGTGTGCCCGCTCACGATCATCTGGAAGTCGCTCTCGCTGTACGTCTTGCCGCTCGTCTGCGACACCAGGTTGTACGTGCTCGTCACCTTCGTGCCGACAGGCAGATTGTTCAGGATGAAGTTGCCCGAGTCCTTGCCCTTATGTCCGCGCAGGATGTAGCCGTTCGTCGGAATCGGCGTCTGAATCTGCACGCCGTCGCCGATCTCCGTCACCGTTCCGTCTACGACCAGCGCTTCCATCGGCGTCGTGCCGCTGTTGGAAGGGCGATTGGCGGCTGTCCATGCGCTCGTGTAGATGTACAATGCGTTCACGTGGCTCGGCGTCTTGTTCGGATACGTCGTATAAGAAGAATTGTTGAGTCCCGACAGCTTGAACTGCGCCCCGTTATCCGCCTGCACATTGCCCGAGAACGAGAACTGATCGATGATCGGCGTCTTGTCCTTCGTCAACGCGAACGCATACATCCCCTGCAGCTGCGTCGGCGCGACGACCAGCTGTCCCGACACCAGCTCCGCACCGAGCGGCGCTCCCTCGCTTGACGTGCCCGTCTGGAACACGTCCCCGTTCACGCCCGCCACCGCGCCGGTCGCCTTCGTCATCGCTCCGACTGATTGACCGGTCGTCACGCTGCCGCCTTTGCCGCTCATCGCGTTCATCTGCACGTACGGATTCGTCAGATCGATCTGCAGCACATGGACGAGTACCGTACTCTTTTTCGCATCCGACGGCACCCAGCCATAATTGATCTGCCTCACGCCCGACGTGACGATCGCCTCGTCCTGCTTGACCAGCTTGTAAGTAACAGCCGTCGCCGCAGACGCGACCCCCGGCTTCATCGATGCCAGCGGCGCGAAGCCTCCCGTGAACGAACTCACGACCAGCGTCCCCGCCAACATCGGTATGCATACGACTCTAGCAGCTCTCAGAATGTTAAACTTCGATTCAAACATCAGATGCAATACGCTCCTATGCTGTCCAAGATTTGTGCGGGACTAAGCCCCTCTATTAGTAGACTCTCTAATCTACAAAAAGTTACATCTAATAAGAGATTTATATAAAATTCGCGCGCGCGGAAAAGAAAAATGATCTCTGCCGGACGGTGGGGGGCCGGAGAGATCATTTATGAGATGAGGATATTTAAGAGATGAGGATATTTAAGAGATGAGGATATTTAAGAGATGAAGATATTTATGAGATGAGGACATTTATTGGAGCCTTTGCGGATGAAATCGCGCTCACGCCGCTTCCCACAATTTCTAATTAACTAGTAAGCAATCTTACCGTGCCTGGTTCGCTTGATTCTCCAATAGATCGCGAGAACGATTAGCAGCACGATCTGACCAATAGCCGCCCCGCTCAAGTCTACCATCACATCCAGCGGTGTCGGCGTCCGATCTCCGGTAAACGACTGGTTCCACTCGTCCAGACTGGCAAATACGGCCACGATTAGGAGTGCTCCGGGTACCCGCAGAGCCAATCGCTTCACCCACGGCACCAACAACAAATGGGCGAATATCCCAAGCATGAAGTACATGAACAAATGCGCGCCTTTTCGAAACAAAAACTCCACGAACTTGTAAGGATCCGCCTTCGCATGAATCACGCTGTGATTGTATCGGATCGTCACGTCCGGAACGGTCTGCTGAAGTCGCTTCTGAGGGATATGCTTCTGCATGAACGGAATAATGCTCTGCTGATGATACGTCTGCGACGAGAAATCGAAGATAAGCAACAGCCACAGCACGAGCGGCACGGCGAACAGCAGCTTTTTGAGAATAACGATAAATTCGTCCTCCTTGCGAGACAAGCTATTCCCGCTTCCGGCCATTGGCCGTTCTTGGGAATAGCTTGTAATTCATTGACCGATAGATCTCTACTTCAATGCTTGGAGATACTTCTTGCCCTCTTCCAACGTCGACTCGAATGCCGCGCGATACTCCTTGAGGATGTCTTTGCTATAGCCTCCGGCATTGAGCTTGGCTTCCGTATCGCTCATGATCGACTCGAACTTGGCCGTACATGCGCTCAGCGTATCGTTCGCCTTAACCTCTAGCGCATCCTTCCGCTCCTGGTTGGCGGCTGCTTTATACTGCAGCGCAATGCTTATCATCGAATTCGTGCAGCTTGTTTTCAGTGTATCCAGTTGGCTATAAGCGTTGGAAGTAATAGACTCATAAGCAGGCTGAGTGGACGAGCCGCCCCCCGTGGATCCACTGTTGCCTGACGTTGTTTCGCTGTTCGATCCGTTCCCTGTCCCGCTTCCGGAACCTGCGGTGTTTCCGTTTGATCCATTCGCCTGCATATCCCGATAAGCCTTGGACTCGCCCGACACCGTCCCCGTCTTCGAATCCCACAGCACCGTCGTCCCGACTGCTTCCGACATAAAACGAACCGGCACATAGATCGAGCCGTTCACATTAAAAGCCTGCTGCCCCGTTGGCAGCTTCTTTTCAACGCCGTCGAATACCAGCTTCACGGCTGTAGGCACCAGTTGCACCTTAGAAGCTGCTGAGGGCGTCGTGCCGGCCAAAGATGCGGCATTCTCCAAATACTCTTTCAATGCTACCAACTGAGCCGAAGACGGCTCGACTACGGATACCATTTTCGTCTTCGGATCATACTCAACTTGCTTCTGCAGCGCATAAGAGGCGAACCGAAGCGGTATGTACACCTTTGACTGATACATGAACGCGATTTGTCCAGCCGGCAAAGCCAGCGTCTTCCCGTCGAATTGCATCGTGATCGGTTTCGACTCCACTGCAATCTTCGTAGTAGCCGCGGATGCGGCTACCGGCACTGACAGCAGCATCGCGCCTAGCAGCGCGGCGGATATTAAACTTCTCTTGTTCTTCATGTCGAATTCATCTCCTCTGTTGCATACAAATGATGTCATCTCGTACCATTCCAACTGTTAGCCGACTATTAGTCGACCATCTACTACTCTGCCTGCCAGGCTGCAAGAATCTTCGACATCGCTGTCATCCGCGCCTTCGACTTACCGCTCTCGTACTGACTCTTCCATGCGGCAATCTTTGTCTCTTCAATTCCCGCGTCCTGATAAGCCTTTTCCGCTTGCGCCAGCGTGCTATTAAACCGTTGATCGCAGCCCCCTTCGGCCGCGGCTACCTTGCCTAGGAACTTCTTCTGCAAGTCCGATATCGATACGTTACCATTGTTCGCCTTCGCCCCTGCAATATAAGACGTTACTTCGCTGGTTAAGTTGCTCAATTTTGCTTGGCAGCTGAAGCGGATGGAGGAGAATCTGGATTCGTACTTTTGCTCGATTTCCTCCCGCTTGTTCGTGTCTGCTTGATCTGTATTGGGGGATGTTGCCGGCGACTGCGGGTGCACACTGGCTTCCGGTCCACTCCCCGTACTTTGAGCCGGAATCTCATCAGGTGTAGGAGCTGATGGCATAGCACTTGCTTCTTCACTTTCAACAGACTCATCCGACTGTACGGCTGCCGGGGGGCTACTGGAGGGCAGGCTGTCAGACCCAATAGGGGTTGAAGTCGCAGATGATGAGGCAGGCGAGGTCGGGCTTGCAAGTTCTTCACTTTTACTATCTGAACATCCGACAGACATGATTAACATTGATAGAACGGCTAGCCCAAACACCCAGGAGAAGCGATGTCGAAGACTCCCCATTACTGCGTTCCCTTTTCTTGTTTGGAATCTTCGTAACTTTTACCTTCGCTTAATCCATACTTCTGGGCGATTTTAATCAGCTCGTCATATTCTTTTTCGCTGAGCTTTTCAAGAATAATTTTCTTGGCTTCCCTCTTCTTTTCTATATTCAATCCGCCGGCGGCCAGATCCGACAATGTTTTAATGTCATTGGCGTTCAATCTCTTTAGCATAATCGTCATTAACTTTGTTTTTTCTCCAAAAGTTATTTCTTCGTTTACCGTCTGCGCCTTGTCGACCGAAACTTCTGCGCTGTAGGAGTGACTGGAGTTGTCATTGGAGTTTTTTGTAGAATTCCCGTTAGCGCTGGTTGTATTGGTAGAGTTAGGGTCAGTCTCCTTCTTCCCGCTAGGAACGGTGTTACCGGACGCTGACTGGTCTAACTCTTCCTGTTCAGGCCCCTTGACAGGTAAAGAGGATGGAGTCGGAGAACCTATAGGAATTGGGGAAAACTGACCCTCATTCTTTATTGAAGAACTGGGCGAAGCCATTGCGCTCTCCAATATAGAGTCTGAGAGCTTGTCCATAACCTTATCGGCTGCATAGTTAATGCCGAAGTATGCACTAGCGAGCAAAATAACAAGAATACAACCGATGCCTATGAGCCATTTCTTTAATCTGTTTTTCTTCATGCTGATAAGTTCACCTCATTTTCTACGTAGGAATCCTCTACGTTTACGTGCAATCAGTCGCATAAATTGTAAATCAAGTCCGAGAATTTCTTTGGTTAAAAAACAAGTCACTATCCCTAGTTAGACCATTAGTCTCTGCTAAACAAATCTCTTGTATAAACCTTTTCCGCTACATCTACCAGCCCTTCAGACATCCGGTTTGCAACAATGACATCCGCCTTTTCTTTAAACTCTCGTAAATCCGCGATTACTCTTGAATTAAAAAACTCATCTGTTAACGAGGTTCATACACAATTACCTCAATACCCTTGGCCTTGATCCGCCTCATAATACCTTGTATAGCCGACTGTCTAAAATTATCCGAATCCATCTTCATCGTCAGCCGGTAGATGCCGACCACCTTCGGATTGCGCTTCAGAATCATCTCCGCCACATGGTCCTTGCGCGTCCGGTTCGCGTCGACAATCGCCGACATGATGTTCTGCGGTACGTCCGAATAGTTCGCGAGCAACTGCTTCGTATCCTTCGGCAAGCAGTAGCCGCCAGAGCCGAACGACGGATTGTTGTAATGATCCCCGATTCGCGGGTCCAGGCTGACGCCGGCAATAATCTGCTCCGTATTCAGCCCTCTCACCTCGGCATACGAATCCAGTTCATTGAAGAACGCCACCCGCATCGCCAGATACGTATTCGCGAACAGCTTGACCGCCTCGGCCTCCGTCGAATCCGTGAACAGAACCGGAATGTCCTCCTTGATCGCCCCCTGAACGAGCAGATCTGCGAACACCCTCGCCCGCTCCGACCGCTCCCCGACGACGATCCGCGACGGATAGAGATTGTCATACAGCGCCTTGACCTCCCGCAGGAACTCCGGCGAGAAAATAATATTGTCCGTCTCGAACTTCTCTCTCACCGACTGCTTGTACCAGACCGGCACCGTCGACTTGATCACCATCACCGCATCGGGATTGATCGACAGAACCGTCGCGATAACCGCCTCCACGATCCGGGTGTTGAAGTCTTCTCCGGATTGCAATTCGTCAACGTCTAGATGAAATGATATTACGTCAAATAATGTGGATAAATTTCCTTATGGCTTTCTATCCATTCTTTCATCTCTATTATCATTTGTTCATAACTAGGAACTACGAATTCAAAATCATTCCTGGTATTAATTAGGGATTTATCTATTATTACCGTGTCGCTTGGCAATATTTCCAAGGAATTACCCTTCATATATTTGTTAAACAATTTAAGCAAATCAAATTTATTAATGGATTCATTATTCACTAAATTATATAACCCCGTTAAATTCTTTTCTAAAGCCTTTTCCATAGCTTTAGCCAATGTTAATGTTGTAACCCCTGTCCATGTGGCTTTTGTAAATCCTTTAATCTGTCCCTCTTGTTTCATAAACCAATTAAAGAGTCCGATACCATCGTTACTTATATCTGGACCAATAATTGAATTTCTTAATGTTAAATCTTTATTGTTTTCTAGTTCACCTAATGCTTTTGATCTATCATAGAACATTCCCCCATCTTTAAATGAGGTTTCGGTATATCCGCCTGTTTTACCAGAAAAAACACAGTCCGTACTCATATGAATAATTCGTGTCTTCAAGTCCTTAGTAATATCACTTAAATAATGTGGTAAATAACTATTTAACAAAACCGCCAAAGACTTGTTTTCCTCAGCATCGTTGTTTAAAATGCCTATCGCATTGATTACAGCATCATATTTACCTTCTAAAATAATATTTTTTAAGTAAGCAAAATCAGTAATATCACCTATTACATTATTGCAATGTTCAAAACGCCTCCTACTGAAGGCAGTTAGATCATGACCTCCTTCCTTTAGATAAATAGAAATGACATGGCCTGCCATCCCAGTAGCACCAAGTACAAGAATCTTCATTTATCTACTCCTCCATCTTTTTAGTTCTTCCTGGACATATTCTAGATTAAGAAGTTTATCCTTTATTGCCTCGATACTAAGTCTTTCAGTGTTATGAGAGTTATAGTCTTCAATTTGTTGCAAGTACTCATTCCCCTCTACGAAATATTTATCGTAGTTAAGCTCTCTTTTGTCAGCGGAAACTCTGTAAAACCCACCTAGATCTTGGGCCATTATATGTTCTTCCTTAGTAAGTAGAGTTTCATACAATTTTTCCCCATGACGAGTACCTATAATTTTGATTTCGTTATTTACATTAAACAGTTCTTTGACAGCCTGAGCTAAGTCACCAATAGTTGACGCTGGTGCCTTTTGAACTATGATATCACCAGCTTCAGCATTTTCGAATGCGAAAACGACAAGTTCTACAGCTTCCTCAAGACTCATCAGGAATCTTGTCATATTCGGATCAGTTACAGTTAAGGATTGTCCATTCTTAATCTGTTCTACAAATAATGGGATTACTGAGCCTCTTGAAGCCATGACATTGCCATATCTTGTCCCGCAAATTAAAGTTTTGCCCGGATCCACAGTTTTAGACTTAGCGACAAATACTTTTTCCATCATAGCTTTTGAAATCCCCATTGCGTTTATAGGGTATGCTGCCTTATCTGTGGACAAACAAATTACTTTTTCAACACCCATTTCGATAGCGCCAGTAATAACATTATCTGTACCCAATACATTCGTTTTTACAGCTTCAAGTGGAAAAAATTCACAAGAAGGTACTTGTTTTAATGCTGCAGCGTGAAATATGTAATTAACACCATGCATCGCATTTTTAACACTTGCAAGATCTCTTACGTCTCCAAGGTAAAACTTTAGTTTGTCATTTTTATAAAGCTTCCTCATATCATCCTGTTTCTTTTCGTCACGTGAAAAGATGCGAATTTCTTTTAAATCAGTTTCTAAAAACCTCTTCATTACAGCATTACCAAAAGATCCAGTCCCACCTGTAATTAATAACGTTTTCCCTTTAAACATTGTATTTATCCTCCAGTTTTTAAATTCCGGATGTCTTTCAATATATATTTAGGTTGAATAATACAATATGGCATAAGAACTAATAGGTTTGCTAATATCACAACAATCCAACTATCGAATATTTCCATACCTAAATAAACAAGCACAAACTTTAAGGCAACAGCTGCAGTATAGCAAATGGCTTGAAGTTTCATTTTTCCCATTCCACACACAATTGTTGATAACATACTTTGATAAATAAAGACACTGCCATAAATCGAAAATATCAAAGCGATCATATAATTAACCATAACTGCATTACCGCCAAGCCATATATTAATTATTATTTGAAGGAATGGAATCATCAGTAGTTGACAAACAACAGCCAAAACAACCAAATAATTAAGCATATTATAAGTTTTTTCCAGCCAAATTGCATCCTTTTCGTTAAGGGCTTTCGTAACAGCTGACCACATTGGAGTCAAAGCTAGCATAAAAAGGGATCCGATGAGTGTAAATAATTTATTATATATTTGATAATCCACAACATACTCAGGTCCTGAAAACTTCGTAATAAAAAATTCATTAGTAACGACAATGATCATATACATAATCTGATTCCAAAAAAATATGCCACCTAAGGACAACACGTTTAAGGCTTTACTTTTACTGACATAACTAAAACTTGGATAACATTTTTTTAATTTCGTCTTAAACACAATAACAGAAGCAACAATAAGCGGAATATTCACACATGCTACATTTGCTATTGAAAGTATTTTTAGATTATTATCCACACTATGTATCGGGGCCACTAAAACAAAAATGAACTGAGAAGCACTGGTGATCAATGCCAACAAGCTAGTCGCTGCTGACTTCTGCAACGAATATAAAATTGAAGTGATTAACCTAAACAGAAACTGTAACATCACTCCAATAAAAGTACATCGTACTGTAAAAAGCATTGTTTCCTCTGAAACTGTACTATTGGGTATATTAAATGTTATATTCCAATTTATAAAACTCGAAACAATATACCCAATAGAAATGCCTACCACAACAATTGCCGCTACAACTACATATGCAGACGATATATAAGCTTTTATTTCTTTTTTATCGCCTTGGACAATAGCACCCACCAATTTATTCCTAAGGCCGTTTCCTATCCCAAAGTCGAATGATAGCACCCATATCATAACGGATAAAACTGTAAACCAAAGACCTAATACTACTTGATTATCAAAATATCTAATATAAGCAGGGAAACTAAGTAACGAGATAATTAACGCCCCACCTTTTATTGCAAAAGAACCCAGCATATTGTTAATAACTTGTTTATCTTTTTCACCACTAATATAACTGGACAGTTTTGTTTTAAGCCGATTTACCATTTGTCCACCGCTATCTGAGTATTTATTTCTCATTGGTTAGTATAGAAATTACCTGCAGATAATAAAACACCCTCAATATTAACATTTATTCCATTGAGTCTATGTTGAATAGCCGCTTCAGCCATCATAATGTTCTCAACTTTAGTGAAATGAACTGAATCGCTTTTCTTACGCATAATTCTTCGAAAGACCCTTTTAACAAAATCCATAACGGGGTAACGAAGATAATTCGGAAAAATCAACCTGTAGCTATTTTTGTTTACCGTGACATCTTTCAAGTGTTCGACAATAATCTTTTTATAATCCGGATGCTTTTTTAGACAGTATGCAGATAGTGCCGCAACATTAAATTCACCATAAAGTTCCGTTTTATTTAAAGCCTTGATAGCTGCTAGAGCGGAATCAGCCCATATAGTTTCGACGCTATAAAACTTCGGAACATAGCTTGACCATTCGTATTCTTTATGACCGCGAAAATGTGGAGCATCTTCTAATTTCCCTGTGTGCCTTCCGGTTACAGAGTCAGCAGAACCGCTTTTATTGCATATTCCCGAAATTGTCAACGGGTAATCTATTTTCACAACTTTTTCAACTGTTAAAGATAAGGCGACAGATATATAGATATCAGGTGTCAGTCCTTTAAAATAAACACCTGTCTTTTGCTTAATATTATCAAGGCATTTCTTTTTAACTACTCCATGATATAACTTGACCATATCAAGAGATAAATACTTTTGCCCACCTCTATTCAATAGTTTTATTACTTCTTTATACGGATCACACATTCTTGATTCCCCGGTGATTTTATGAATATATAAATTCCCGTTATCCTCTTCACTACCTACAGCGTTTGAATTGGGCCAGAAATAAACAGCACTCTGTTCAGGCTTAATCGCATCTATATTGTTCTCGCTAGCCCATTTTGTTGCATCAAGAATTTGTGGCAATACTCCATCATCATCACCAATAATACAAACATATTCACCATCTGCAAAACTTACCGCCAAGCTAAAATTATCGACGAAAGAGATTATACCTTCTGTATGATTATATTTTATGTGTATATCGTCGTTGAATATAGAAAGCTTATCGCCTAGGATCTGATTATCACTGTTGTCTTGAATAACAATTTGTATACTGCCATCATTTATTTGCAAAATTTGTTCTACAGCCTTAAGTGCAAATTCTTGTCTATTTTTTGTTGGAATAATGATAGATAATAAAAACTTATTTGCATCCATTAAATAGGCACATCCTTTCTAAGACGTGATCCGAATATACGCGATTTACTGGACTATTGAGGTCTTTTTCAAGTGCACTATGCTGCTGCTTCGTTACTATTCCTATGCATAATTAATCCTATTGAAACTCCGGCAACAAACCAAAACATCATATCGCCAGTATAATTGAAAAAGTTCAATTCAATCATGCCATGCGCTAACGACACATAGAGAAATAGCGTCGCACCTGCTAGTCCATCCTTCTCTTTTTGAGATGAAATTTTAATTAATACACGCCCTAAAGCAAATGAATATATTAAAAAACCTATTAGCCCAAACTGCGTTAACAACGACAATATCAAATTGTGTGAACCTGTAAAACTTTCTTCATAAACCATTCCATTGCCTATAAAGAAGTGATTCAACCATTTTGATAATTCTTCAACATATAGATTTAATCTTCCAGACGACAAACTGTTAAAAAAACTACTGTTTCCATCATAAACATTCATATAACCTAATATGAATTGATCAATAACTGCCATATTCAAAGCTATCGCAGATAAGGCAGCGAAAAGGAAAATTACAAACACTCTTCTCACTGTTTTATATCTTGTTTTTCTTTTATATAGCAACCATACAAAGGTGAATAATAGAATAAAAACACCGCCACGAGACTTTGTTAGAACTACTGCAAATGCTAATAATAATAATAATGCCCATTTCAAAATCCTATTTCCTCGATAATTTTTCGCGATGAAAAAATAGCAAGGATTTAAGAAAGCGGCAATTACATTAGAAGCAGCAATTGGTATTCTCATATAGTACTTGTAGTTTATATCAGCGTAGGGAACTTCAGAAACAACCGCAGCCGCTATTACTTGCATGGACAAAATAAATCCAAAGATCATAACAATTTTCGTTATATTTTCAATTTTCCCTGAGTATTGGCTTCCTATGAAAAAAGAAACAACCGTAATTATAACTGCTACATAATGAGTCATGAATGACGTAAATTCACCTTTAAGACCATGTGTGATTAATGGTACTATTGCAAAAAAGAAGAGCAGTAAATGTAACTTATAAAACTTTATATTTTTTGCTGTAAATATAATTAATATTGCTAAAAAGAAAAGGGTAAAAATAAAATGAATGATTACTGGCTTTCCTGCCAGGTGGAAAATCTTAAGATCAACAGATGCGAAATAACCTGAGCCATTAGACAATGCAATAAACGAGAAAATAAGTACTGAGATGAGAAAGTAAAAAACGATTAACTTATTTTTCGCACTTTCATTTAACATGATAGCCTCTTATATATATCAATATATTGTTCAACCATTTTCGCTTTTGAATATTTTATATTTGCCTCGTTTGCGATCTTATCCTTCATAGTCTTCTTGCTATCAATCCATCTAAGAGTTACATCTTGTAAAGTATTCAATTCACCATACTCAACGAATTCACTAAACTCCGACATTGAGATTTGCTCCGGTGCTCCAGCTTTGAAACCAACTATAGGAGTTCCGCAGGCCAAGGATTCTGCACATACCATCGAGAAGGTTTCTCGAAGGCTTGTAAGGATAGTTAAGTCAGCCAATGAGTAGTATGCAGCTAATTCTTTTTGATTATATAATCTACCAATATCAATAATATTGGGTGGGAGGTTAAGACTTCTATCCGTGTTACCAATAACAATTATTTTGATATTCTTATCTCTTAACTTCTCCGCAAGTTGTCTAACATATTTACCACCTTTAATTTCGTTGCTAAAGTTTGCTGTAACATGCAAAATGATTTTTTCATCTTTCAGGTCATGCTTTTTTCGTAGATATTCAAAATTGCTAGGGCGGAATACTTCTTTTGTATCGATTCCATTAAGTACGACAGCATGTTCTTTATCACCTAATATTGCAGATTGTTTTGCTCGTTCCATTAGCCATGGAGAAACAGATGTCACAATCAGATTAGCATCAAATCCTTCAAATGCGTTTTTCATTAATTCCCATGCTGTATTCGTTCTGTCAAACCAAAAGGATCTTGTTGCATGCCGAAGTTGCGGGCATTTTCCGCAACCAGTCTTCCATTTTTCGCAATCATAAGCGTACCCGCAATTGCCTGTATACATAAATTCGGCATGCAGCGTTAATACCGTATTTATTTTTCTCGTCTTAAGGTGCTCCATTAAGCGGTATATATTCACAAAATCACCATTAATGCAATGCAAATGAACTATATCAGGTTGTTCCTTCTCAATAATCTTGATTAAATTATTTGTCGCATTCCACGATCCATTATATTGAAGTCCTATTACACGAGCTCTTAATGCATTATATTTTGCCAGCATTTCGCTAGAAGTTTTATATATATCAGGTTCATTCTCTCTTTGGCCTCTTCCATAGAGAACCACAGATTCCATTCCTTGATTTTTTAGAAAATTATGAATATCATATACTATTTTACCGGTACTTCCTCTTTTGTAGACATTATTAATTTGTAAAACCTTCATTTTGCCCCCCCACATTTCACACAAATGATTATTATGGCACAATGAATACAGATTCAATTATATTGCAAAGTAATTCCCTATTTTCATCCGCTCTATGATTTCTATCTGCTAATACTTTAGCAGAAGCACATATCCGGTTGCTTACCTCATCCGATGTAAACAACTCTTTTAGTTTTTTTTTCAGTACTGCTTCATCTGTAATAACACACGCAGCATTGCCTTTTTCAAGATATGAGATAGACGCGACTTCCTTGGGCCCGTAGGCAATAATGCACGCACAAGAAGCCAAACAATCAGCAATTTTAGTAGAAAGAGAGTATTTAACCCGTTTTTTAAAAGCCTCATCAAACGATTCCGTATGAATGACATATTTACTGGAAAGCATTAATTCCTGCACTTTTTCTGCACTTACTCTTCCACAAAAATTTATTCCATTATCGGCAGTCAGCTTCTCTGTTATTTCGGTTCTAATTTCGCCGGAGTACACATCAATATGGTCCAAACTAGGTATACCAATGTTCTTTAATGTCCTGCCAAGCGAAATCAACTGTTCCGCTCTTCCATGGCCTAAATTCCCCGCATAAATGATAGATTCTGCTTTATTTGTGTTATTACTAATACCCAACAGATTGGTCGGAGTGTATACAGTATACCCCTTCTTCTTAAATAATTTAGAATAATCCTCCTTCATCATATCGCTTACCGCCACAAATGCACTTGAATAATTAAACAACTCTTTTGCTCTCATCATTAAATTGTTATAAGTAATATGATACATAGGATCGATGGTTTTCTTTTTACCAACATAGAAATCATCATAACACCCAATTATCACTGGGATTTTCCTTCTCTTTGCGATATAGAGGGTGACTATATAAGAAAATGCATAGTCGCCAGATGCAAAATAGATGACATCCGGTTTGAAATTATCCAGCCATTCATCTAGTTTGTTTGATTTCCATTTACCCAGTAGCCATATTAGATTTCTAGCAAAATATACAGCCGGTTTTCTGTTACCTTTTTTTCTAATTTTAGTTTTTATCCATGCATCTTTATTGCCCACATACTGATGCGATATAATGTTGACTTTGTTTCCGACTCCTTTTCTGGAAAAAATCGAACGAATAACGTCAGAGTCAGAGATGCGAAAAAAATTTTTGCAATATTCAGAGTTGGGTTCTTCATCAGAAAAAAACAATTGGGCAATTTGTTCTCCTCTTAAGCCCATGAATTGATTTTCCAACGTCCTTGCCATATTATTTTCTTTTCCTAACGCATTATGACTAATCAATAAAACCTTTCTGTCCATTTGAGTTCCGCCTTGTATTTATTAATTCTTCAATTCTTAACATTGGGAGTCTGACATGTCATTGTTTGTTATCCACGCCGCACTACTCACCCACACTATTGGCAGAAATATGTCTCCGTCTGGTTGTATCTAGCTTCATCAAGAGCCACGGACTTATAACCCCTCCAAAAAGGAGTATCTTCCTATAAACGGGAACGTCTCCCTTGATTATTAATTTCAAAGAATTGTGCAATAAATATGACTTCCACCTTTTATAATCCTTTAAATATTCTTTTTCTAAGCGATTAGACTTGATTTTTACTAATGCACCTAAACTAAAAAGGCATAAATGCAAGCTAAGCATCGTATTTACCTTAGGGCTGTTTATTATAAGTTTCTTCCTAATATTGTTTAATGCTTTCTCACCGTTATACAGTTTATTAATATCAAACCTTGTCGTTGCAGAAGCTTCATTGTTCCGTCTATAATAATAAACTTTACGATTCCCAACACCAACGAATTTAGATATTTGTGATGCAGTTGTTATAAAGGTCAATCCTTCTCCATAAAACAACGCAGTAGAGAACCATATATTGTTATCAACTATTAAAGTTCGTTTGAAAATTTTATTCCAACATCCCACAATAACATCAGGTGATAACAATAATGCTGTCGCATCTTCTGGGTGTAATCTCTCTATATTTTCGCTTTCGGTTTGCTTTTCACCACTTTGGGTATAACAATATTTTGACAAGCAAAATTCCGAGCCTGTATTTTCGATTAAACTGAGCATGTACTCAACATAATCATGTGCAATATAATCATCTGCATCCACAAAAACCAAATAATCACCCGTCGAGATTTCGATACCAGTATTTCTTGCAGCACTAACCCCGGCATTTTTTTTATGTATCACGCAAACTCTGCTGTCCTGTTCTGCAATATTATCTATAAGTTGTCCTGTTTTATCAGTTGATCCGTCATCCACAACAATTAATTCAATATTTGTGTAAGTTTGCTCTAATATGGAGCAAAGACACTTTACTATATACTTATCCACGTTATATGCTGGAACGATTATTGAAACCAGGAACTTTGAGGTCTTGTCATTAAGTTTACCTGCCAGTTTTCTCCCCTCCATTTACTGCAGCGCACTTATTAAGTAATCCACCGACCTCTTCCTTTCTGTCTCTAAGACTACTTTACTTTTGCGGAAATCGATTGGTGTAGCTAACAACTCCATTGATGGATTAAATCTCTCTTCTAGCGATACCAATTTAAGAAATGAATCTATTCGGGATGATTGTTTTCCAGCAGAACCATATTGTCTTTCAAATGTGTAAAAGGGCACTTGATAATTAACTGCAAATGCGGTCCCGTGAAAAGAATCCGTGCAAACGTATGATGCATTTTTAACATACTGGACAAATTCAACCGGTCCAGCATTCGGTGCAGAATCAAACCAATCCGTAACTTCTCTTTGATAGGGAAGCGCTATAACCTTCAGTTTATTTTCTCGTGCTAATTTCTTGATACACTCTTTTGCGTAATCAGTTGGTTCATTTAAGAAATACACCAACATATACTTTGCACTGTCTAACACGTCTTCTTGTAATTCGAAATATCTATCCCACTTGGATCCATCCAATATCAGTGTAGGATCAATTAGATGCGTGGCATCCTTTTTAGTCAATTCCTTAATTATCGAAACACCTGATTCTTCTCGCACTGATAGATTCGGAATATCCATAATGTAATTTGCAATAATTTTCTTGTTATATTCGGCAACTTTGTCTCTACCGAAACTTGGAGCAAACGCAATTCTTTTATTCTTAGGCGCAAATCTTAGGTAATACTGCGGATCTACATATAATGCTTCTCCATTCCAAATCTGATCACTTCCGCATAAAAACGCCTTAAAATCATCACTTTTTGCAAGGCGTCTTAATTGATTCCATGTGCAGCTATATGGTTGGATTTTTTCCAGTCTAAAATTATTGAACAATTCTTTTGACTGTTCAGAATAGGATTTACTAATGTTATCAGTGTAAACTCTAACTCTCATTTTAATATTACGCGGTTGCTTGAGAAGTCTAATAGCAATAACCGCAATTTTCCTTATTCTTACATCCCTACCTTTGATAATACTACCTTTTAACGAAATATTGATTCCCTGATACCCTAATTCATTTAAAATTAACTTGCTTGCATATGCCTGCAAAGCCGATCCATAATTAAATCCAGTATGCACAGTGGATATGCCAATTTTCTTCATAATGTTCTCCTCTTTACATCCATATAAACCTCTTAATTCACTCTATTTCCTATTTATAAATAATCTCAACAGTCCTGCAGGTGAAAAGTAAAAAGAAACACATAAATGTTTGACCATATCAAAATACTTATTCCTTCGAAACTCAGCAAAAGCCAAGACAGCATGATGTCTCATTTTTATATATCTTTGTTCTTTCTTTGTTAAACAATCGAAGTGTTTCTTTTTATATTCATAAAGTTCATTTTCACCTTTTATTTTCCCATCTCCACTAGACAAGCCTGCCGCTTCAATATGTACATAGGCTTTAACCTCACATCCCGGCAAATAACTAAAACTCCCTCCTCCAACAATGGCCTTTTGCATTAAATAAAACTCATCTCCAATATTAACCGGAGAAAAACAACCAATATCTAAAAGATATTTCTTCCTGAACATCATTACATCTGTCCCTGTCATATGATGCATTAGATGATATCGCATTAAGCTTTCTGGTGAAAAACCTTCTATATATTCTCTTGTACGTTTTTCCATTAGTTTATCCTTCTCATAGTAGAGCCATAAATCAGTGAGAGAAAAATCAGAATCTTCACAAATCATATGTTCAACTTGCTTCTTTACTTTATCAGGTAAATAAAGATCATCATCATCTAAGAAAGTTATGTACTCACCTGTAGCTACTTTGATTCCAATATTTCTAGTTTCCGCAGACCCTTTATTATTCTTGTTATGAATATACAGTATCTCGGTTTTTGTTGAGTTTTTTATGTTGCTAATAATATTTTTTATTTCGGCATTCCAATTAGCATCAGCATTATCATCGACTACGATAATTTCAATATTTGGATACGTCTGTGCAATTAATGATTTTAAAGCTTTTTGCAATGTTTCTTTTCGTCTAAATGTAGCAACAATAATTGAAACCTTAGGCGAGATCTCCGAAAGCTTATCTTTTTCCTTATAAATAATAGTAGCTTTGTTCATTTAAACTCACCTATTGTTTCATTGATTCAAAATCAGCTTTTTTCGTTCCAGTTCCACCTTCAACAACACCATCGCTTTTCAGCACACCAAATAACGTCTCAAGAAAGCAACTTGCATCTATTGCCAATCCCATATTAATAATGTATTCTCCATCCAGCCTAGCCTTCACATCAATCTCAAGCTCATCTCGCCCATTAACCTGAGCCCACCCTGTCAACCCTGGCCTTATATCATTAGCTCCATACTTATCCCTCTCTTGAATCAAATCACACTGATTCCAGAGTGCGGGCCTTGGCCCAACAATGCTCATTTCGCCCTTGAATATATTGATAAGCTGCGGAAGTTCGTCGAGGCTGGACTTGCGCAGGAATCTTCCAACTTTAGTGATTAGCGCATCCGGGTTCTGTAGAAGATGCGTTGGCATCTCCTCCGGTGCGTCTGTGTACATTGTTCTGAATTTGAGGATCAGAAATTCGGTTTTGCCCTTGCCAATTCGTCTCTGCTTAAATAGAACAGGTCCCTTGCTATCCATCTTAATAGTTACTGCAATCAGTAGAAGAACCGGCCACAAGACAAGCAGGCCGATTCCTGAGAGGATAACGTCGATTACGCGCTTCCAGAAGAGATAATTCATCATCATTCACCCTGTCAAGAGATTCTTACTCGCTATGACTCAAACTCCAATATCGGAACAGAACTCTCAATCGCATCCTTGACCGTCTTGGAGTCTTCCCCTAGCACTCTCTCCAGACGGGTGCAGCTGCGGCTTTAATCCCTACCTTCTGAGCAAATTCTGCTTCGAATGCATTTACGTTCTCTCCCAGCGGCGCAATCCAGTTTGTTGCAAATGCTTCTTGTATATATTGCATCTCATAGCCTTCGTCACTCATATGCGGTGAAGAGAGGTAAAATCGCTCATTCATACCCTAGCTTCCTTTCAGGCCCATAATATGTCGCTACCATGCTGCCATCATTTCTATGAGACCTGCTCATAGAGAGGAACCAGTTGTTCTATTGCTTCTTTTACATCGTCGCTGCCACCAGCAATAACACCGCCCAGCTTACGCAGCTCTCTATTTAAATCCTCTCGAAGGATCGCTTCCGGCTTCCCGATATATATCCGCTCATGCTGCGTCTTCGTCGCACCTTCTTCAGCTGTGAGCAGCTCCTCGAACAGCTTCTCGCCTTCGCGAATCCCGGTGAAGTGAATCGGAATATCGATATAAGGCTCGTAGCCGGAGAGACGAATGAGATCCTCGGCTAGCTTCAGTATCTGGACAGGCTCGCCCATGTCGAGGATGAATATCTCGCCGCCCTGGGAGAGGGCGCCGGCCTGGATGACGAGCTGTACTGCTTCCGGGATTGTCATGAAGTAACGGACCATCTGCGGGTCGGTGACGGTGACTGGACCTCCTCGGGCAATCTGAGCCTTGAAAGCCGGGATGACGCTGCCTCGGCTGCCGAGAACATTTCCGAAACGAACTGACGCAAACCTGGTACGAGATGACGCATTAAGGCTCTGAACATACATCTCCGCGATGCGCTTGGTCGCCCCCATGACACTGGTGGGGTTGACTGCCTTGTCGGAGGAGATAAAAACAAAGCGTTCGGTGGCGAATTTATCTGCGCAGTCTGCAACATTTTGAGTGCCGAATACGTTATTTTTTACGGCTTCCGCCGGATTTTTCTCCATTAGGGGGACATGTTTGTGAGCTGCGGCATGGAAGACGACTTGCGGACGATAAGTATCGAATACTTCTTCTATCCGCCGGCGGTCCTGCACGTCCGCGATGATCGGCTCGAACAGCATGCCAGGATATTTATGTTTCAATTCCATCTCAATGGTGTAAATACTATTCTCACCGTGTCCCAGCAACAGCAGCTTACTTGGCGCGAATGAGGCGACTTGGCGGCACAGCTCGGAACCGATAGAACCGCCTGCCCCGGTGACAAGTACAACTTTGTTATGTACATAGTCCGCGATACCTTGCAAGTCGGTCAGGACCGGATCCCGGCCCAGCAAGTCTTCGACGTCAACATTGCGAATGGCATTGATCGAGATATTGCCTTTGATGAGATCGTTAATGCTGGGTATCATCTTGATCTTCACGCCGCTTGCCATGCAGAGATTAATAATCTCCGACACTTGGGAGCGCGGTACGGACGGCATTGCGATGATGATCTCTTTGATCTTGAACACTTCAACCAAGGTCTGCAGATCAGCGCGTCCGCCAAGCACGGGCAATCCATGCATGGTTAAGTTATGCTTGTTTCTTGCATCGTCAACAAAGCCAATCAGCTTATGATCTGACGTGGCTGACTGTTTAAAGTCACGGGCGACGAGCGCTCCGCAGTCTCCGGCACCGTAGATCAAAGTCGGGATGCGCTGATCGAGGCCATGCCCCTGCCTTAGTCGAATAACCCGCCAGATCACTCGGACGCCGCCTATCAGGAGCAGGCTGGTTTCCAACGTGCGGACAGCGACAGCTAAAGGAACTCTCGCATCGGAGACAATTGTAGTCGCGATAAAGGATAAAGCCCAGCCAATCGTGACCGCAACGCACATGGCAAACATCTCGGACACGCTGGCGTACTGCCACATTTTGCGGTACATGCCGAAATAAGCCATGCTCAGGCCGCACAAGACGGAGGAAATCGCACAGTACAAGAACATCTGGCTCATGTATTGCTCGCTAATAACACCCTCGAAGCGGAAGAAGTAGGCGCTATAGATACTGAACCAAATAATGACTACATCTACGAAAAATAGGATCGCCATCTTCTTCTTGACTGACATGTACTGAAGCCTCCGCCTTGATTTCTTTATTTTTGCTCGCCGTAGTAGTAATAGTAGTATCCTTCGCTTTTTTTGCGCTTTACGTTGTTGAGAACAACCCCTAAGATCCGCGCCCCGACTTTTTCCAAATTTGATTTGGCTTTTATCGCGATATCTCGCTTCACTCTCCCCTGGTCGAGTACAAGGACATAGCCATCGCATTTGGTTGCAAGCACTTGGGCATCCGTCACAGCCAATAGCGGCGGGGTATCGATCAGAATGATGTCGAACTGAGCTCTTAGATCATCCAGTAAGGCGCTCATACGCTTCGAAGCCAGCATCTCCGCAGGATTGGGAGGGATGGGTCCGGATGTAATGACCGAGAGGTTCGGTATTTCCGTTTGTTGAATAATATCGGCTAGTTCGGTTTGCTGCGACAGCGCGGAGGATAACCCTTTTCGATTGGACAAGTTAAACGTATGATGCTCGGTCGGCTTGCGAAGATCCGCGTCGATTAATAGCGTCCGTCTTTCCGATTGTGCGTAAGTGATGGCCAAATTACCGATTGTCGTCGATTTGCCCTCGCCTGGGCCCGCAGAGGTAACCGCAATGACCTGCATACGTTCATCGACGGAGGAAAAATCAATACTCGTACGCAGAGACCGGTAAGATTCCGATACCGGCGATTTCGCGTTGGTCAGCGTAATGAGCGGTCTTTTGCTACTTGCCTGTTGGGACATGATTTAATTCTCCCGCACTTGTGACTTGGGCTTTGCGATTGGCGTTGCCGGCCTGATGTTCATCGAAATTGACCTTGGATACAGCCGCGAGCACAGGCAGCTCCAAGTAACGTCCTACGTCTGACTCGGTCTTAATGCTGTCATCCAAGTATTCCAGCAAAAACGCGATGCCTACGCTGATCATTAAAGACACAATAAAAGCGATCGCTATATTAAGCGGGATATTCGGTGAGATCGGGCTTGGCTCTTGCGCAGGAGTAAGCTTGGCTTGATTCAGAATCGAGACGTTCTCTACATTAAAAATATTCGGGATTTCCTGGCGGAAAATATCGGAGACGGCATTCGCGATTTCTGCCGCTTTCTTATAGGAGAGATCGGTGACGCCTACTGTCATGACTTGCGTGTTGTTGACGGAACTGACTTTGATCTTGCTAGCCAGTTGCTCGGACGTCAATTGAAGCTGGGGATATTTCTCGACGACTTTGTCGAGAATCGCCGGCGTCTTGATGATCTCTTTGTACGTATCGATCATGCGAATGTTTGTATTAACCATGTCGCTGTTCAGCTGCGGCTGATTGGCCATCACCTGTGTTGCGGTTTGGTTCACAATAATTTTAGTCGAAGCCTGATAAACAGGATCTTTCACATACTTACTATATAGACCCGCGGTGACCGTGACGATCAGAACGACCCCAACGATCCACCATAGCCGCTTCCGAATGATTCGGAAGTAGTCTTTAAGGTCCAATTCGTTTGTCACACGATTTCCCTCCATGATGTCGATCGATCATGATTATGCAAATCCGCTATAAATGTTCAATCATAGAGAACATCCTCCCCTCAATCGGTTGAGAGGAGGATGTGTCTATTTAGTCGAATCTAGCTGCTAGTATGATGATTGCCGGTCGATTACGCTTGCGGAGCTTGAGGCTTGAAGTTGATCGCGCGATAGATGATGACAGCCGCTTCAGCACGGGTCGCATTGTTGTTCGGCAGGAACTTGCCGTTAGCGCCGATGATGATGTCGTTAGCTGCAGCCCATGCTACGCTCGAACGGAATGCGGAGCCGATCTTAGCTGCATCCTTGAATACGGACAGCGCTGCTCCAGCATTGTCGACATCCTTCAGACCTTGCGTGGACTTCAGCGCGCGTGCGATCATCGTAGCCATCTCTGCACGGGTGATCGTCGCGTTCGGCGCGAACGTCGAAGCCGTCTTGCCGGTGATGATGCCTTGTTCAGCAGCTACGGCGATGTACGGAGCAGCCCAGTGCGTTGAAGGCACATCGGAGAACTTGGACGTCGTGGCAAGCTTGTTGTCCAGGTTCAGTGCCGTGATCAGAATCTTGGCGAACTCAGCACGCGTGATCTTGTCTTGCGGTGCGAAGACGCCCGCGGACTTGCCTTCGATCGCGCCCTTGGCCGCTACGACTTGGATCTGACGGCCAGCCCACGGCTGAACCTTCGCGATGTCGTTAAACGTCACCTTGTTTTCGATGACGACGTACTTGGAGAAGCTGTAACGAGGCTCGACGATGAAGTCGCCATCCAGCGTACCGCCTTGAATCGACAGCGAGCCGTCTGCTTCATAGCGGGCCGTGGAGAGCAGTTCCTTGTCCAGGCCGGTCGTGTTCTTCAGCGGCAGGCGCAGCTTGATCGGCTTCGTGAATTGGTCGACAGGCTTGCCGCCGACTTGCAGGTCAAAGCCGTAGACGTCGGACGCTACGGACTTGCCGTATACGCTCGATTTAACGGAAGCGGAATCCCCTGCTTCAATCGAAAGGTTGAGGGTAACAGCTTCAGTGAAGATGCCTACCGGAAGCGTAGCGCTCAGTTGACCGACCTTGATCGCGACACCGTCAGCCTTGACATCGGAAGCCAGCGTCCACAGTTCTTTCGGCAGCGAGACCGATGCGCCGGATTGCGTGATAGCGCCCAAGTCGATCGTGATGTCGCCGATGTTGAGACCGTCTGCGCTACCGACTGCGTCAGCCAGCGCCTTCTTCGCGTCTGCGACAGCGGAGATGTACTTGGCGATATCAGCAGCGGACAGCGTCAGCGTTGCCTTGCCATTGACGGTCTGCACCAGCTTGGAAGCGTCGATCGTCAGGAGCTTCTGGACAACGTCGTTCGCCTTGGCAATCGCTTGAGCGATTAGCTTAGCTTTTTCGTCACCAGTAGCAGCAGCAATCTTAGCTTTAAGAGCCGCGAGATCTTGAACGAGCTGGGCTACGGAAGGATCCGTGACAACGGAAGTACCGCCGCCGCCGGTGAAGATTGGATCGGTGCCTTTAATGCTGTTCACGTCGAGATAGGCGGCGAGCAATTCGGCTACCGCTTTGTCGAATACGTCAGCGTCAGAGCCGCCCAAGGTGACCGCGCTGCGGAAATTCGTGAATACATTAGCGAAGTCGGATCCAGTGATCGCATTCTCCTTGAAGTAGGCATTGAGCAAGGTTTGATTCGACTTCAGCACTTGGTCGAATACTTCGGTAATGAAGGTTTTAACTGCTTCAGTGTTAGACTTGCCAGTCAGGCTTCCCAGATATGCAGGAGTCTTGCTAGTCAGCGTAGAGTATACAACCTCCTGTACGCTGTGCTGAGAGTTAAACAGGAAGTCGTTGAACTCGGAAACATGATGTTCGGTAGCTTTGTATACTGCACCTTCAACGCTCGCGGTAGTGTCCTCGAACGCACCTACATTTTGATCAAACATAAACTTGATATAAGCTGCCAGCAGCTTGTCAACAGCAGCGCGTCCGGTGTCAGTCTTGCCGCCGAGGTTCAGCTTGCCGACAACTGGGTTACCGATCTCATAAACGGTCTTGGATACGGAGAAGGCTTTATCCCCAGCATAGGTGGTGTATGTAACGCTGGCAACGCTAGTGTCCCCATGAGCGTCCGGGTAAACTGCATCCGCAACGCTTTGCGCATACACCGCCTTGTTAATCGAGAGCCGGTCTTTGATCTTCTTTGCGAAATCCGCATAGTTGGAGCTGTCAGCAGCCGCCGCATAAGCAACGCTGATTCCCAGCTTCTCTGCCAGTCCCTTGTCGCTGAGCGGAAGGCCCGCCAGTGCAGTGAACGTCAAGCTCGCCGCGATCGTGCCGGCAATTACCTTTTTCTTCATTACCAAGAATCTCACCTCTACCATTCTTTTGTTTTAAGGATGTTAAAAATTACGTGCCTTAACAAGTATTCTACCTAACACTTAGTAGGTAGGTCAACTTTTCCTGAGAATTTTTGCGACCTTCCCCCAAAAACTCTCATTTCTCGCAATCGGAGGAATCGATAGTATTTCTCTATTATACAACACAGATTCCGCATTTTTCCTAAAGAAAAGCTCAAAAGATTCGCCTAGCGTAGTATTCACCCTCCGATAACTCTCTTGAAGCAAAAAACCACGCTTGGTCACATGGTGCGCATCGGAAGAAACAACATGAATAAGGCCTTGCCGGCATAGATTCCATGCGCCTTGCTCGATTCGCTTGCCAAAGCCGCCGAGCAGTGAATGGGTTGTTACTTGGCCGTATGCCCCCGCCGCGACGAGCTCGGCTAATCGTTCAGGATGGGCGGCAATCTCTGCATTGCGCTCCGGGTGAGCGATAATAGGAGATAGATTCATAATTTTAAGTTCGTGCAAAAGGTCTATGGTGCCGCGTGGGATCGACGAGGTGGGCAGTTCGATTAATAGATACCGAGATCCGGCCAAAGATAGCAGCTCGTCTCTCGACCAGGCCTCAAGCAGGTCATCATGAACGCGTACTTCTTGGCCAGCCCGTACGTTCAGCGCGATTCCTTCGGCAACCAAGCGACGGTTCATCTCCTCCACCGCCTCCGATACAATCCGCGCATCGTTCATATATACACCATTGGCATGGTGCGGTGTCGCGACGATCGTCTCTATGCCTTCTGCCGCGGCTGCCCGCGCCAGATCCACTGCATCCCTCCAGTCCTGTGCTCCGTCATCGAGAGCAGGCAAGATATGGGTGTGTATATCAATCATGCATTTTTACCCACTTCCGACAAAAGTGTAACGCGCAACAGGGCGCCGAGGCGCCCCGTCATCCATCCTATTTTACATCATATCCACATACTCAAGGAATCTCTTAACGATAATCGCCGCCTGCGCCCGGGTCGCATTGTCCTGAGGCTTCAACTGCGTCGCTGTGACGCCCTTGATCAGCCCCGTCTTAACTGAGGCGATGACGGCGTCCTTCGCCCAGCTGCTGACCTTCGTGCGGTCCGCGAAAGGCGCAAGCTCGGAGCCGGTCACCGTCGGCATGACGCCGGCATAAGACATGGCGCGCAGCATCATCGTCGCCATCTCCTCGCGGGTGATCGTCGCATTCGGCCTGAACAAACCGTTGGTGCCCCCCTGCACGATGCCCGCCTTTACTGCAGCACCGATATAGGCAGACGCCGCGCCACCGGCACCCACATCAGAGAAACGCGCTGCCGATGCAGAGCTGCCGTTCAGTCCCATACCGCGCACGATGAATTCTGCGAATTCGGCACGCGTAATCTTGCGTTCTGGCGCAAAGGCAGAATTCGTGCTGCCCTTCACGATAAACTTCGCGGCAAGCGCGGCTACGTCGGTGCCGGCCCAGTGCTTGGTCATATCACCGAAAAGCGCAGGTGCCTTGGCGACGACGGCGTACACACTATTGCTCTTGCGCATGAAATCTACGCGAAGCGTGGAGCCGCTGGCCGTCGCCTTCGTCGGCACATAGACGATCTCTCCCGCATCGCCGTCCAGCCTGACGACAGCGGCGTCGGAAGCGGATGCGCTCGAGGCGGGCAGTAGGAATGTCCTCGTCACGTAGGTACCGTACTCGTCGATCGCACGCTCCGCTCCTCCAACTTCAATGGAGGCGGAAAAGTCGGCTGCCGGCGACTTTGCCTGAAGCCCCTTGGCATTAAGCGCCGAAGCAAGCGACGTATTCGAGAGCTTCTCGATCTTGAGCAGCAGATAGGCGCTGGTCATATCCCCGCCGGCCGCTTGAACTTCCTTGCTGTAGTTGACGGCTTTGAGCGGAAGGCTGAACAACAAATCGCCGTAATCCAATCTAAAGACGGCAGAGGCGTTCTGCGAGACCGCGCCGGCAAGCGCCATGACCGGGATGGCGACGATCGCGCCGCCTTCGCTCTGCGGGACGCTGAATGTGAGCTGCGGCGAACTGACGGTACCGGCAGTCACCGCCGTTCCGAGCGTCGAGTAGGCCATTGTTACTTTGTCTCTGTCGAGATTATAACGCCCTGCCGTCTTACCGGAAGGCGTATTGCCGGAAACTTTAATGGCGGCTGTCTGGCTGAGCAGCAGACCGCCGGCGCCGTCAAGGGTGAGGTAGTCAGGCAGACCGGCGACAGCCGTCGTCTGGTTCGCGGCGGCGATGTCGGAGAAGGCCGCTACCGCTTGACCGGAGGCATCTTTAAGCGCGTTGCCTGCCGCCGAGTAGCTTACCGTAACCGCCTTTCCTGCAACCGCCGGCGCCGTGAGGGTCAACACGATCTGTGAACCGCTGACGTTAATGTTGCTGATGCCGAACAATCCGCCGTCTGCGTTTTTCACCGTATATTGAGCGACATAGGGCACGATAGACGAATTAAGTGCCGCTGAATACTGCAGCGTTAACTTCGTTCCATTGATCGAGATACTCGACAGCGTAGCGGCTGCCGTGGAACCCGCGATGACCGAGTAACCGGTAAAAAGCGATGCCTGGTTGCCCGCTAAATCCTTGATCGGCGAAGCGCCGGGAATATAGGTGACCGTGACGGTCTGATTCGCGATAACGGCCGACGACAATGTGAGCGTGACCGTGTTGTTGCTCATCGCAACGCCTGTGATCTCCGCGGCCGCTCCCCCAACCAACACCGAGAAGCTGGACTTAGGTGGCGGCGAAGAGGCCAGCAGCCCTTCATTGTAGCTAAGCACGACCGATGTCCCCAGCACGCTCACGCCCGTGAGCGACGGAGGCGTCGTATCGTTCGCGTTTTGCACGTAGAAGTCGTTGAATGCCGCAGCTTCATTTCCAGACAGATCGACAAGCTTGTAGCCGCCCGGCGAATAACTCACCGAGACGGATTGATTGCCTGTAATCGTACTGTATAGACCGATTGTTACGTTCGCGCCGCTTGAGGAGATCGAAGAGATGCTCTGCGCGGAGCCATTAACTTTCACGGTAAATTGGCTAACCGCTGACGCCGACAAAGACGCCAATGATTTGTTGAACGTCAAAGTAACCGTGCTGCCGGATACGATACCGCTAGTCGGGCGAGGCAACGTCGTATCTGCCGTATTCGCAACGCTCGTTGCATTGAAGGCCGCTGCAGCATTGCCGGACAGATCCTTCAGCGTAACTGCGCCAAGCGTATAAGACACTTTGACCGCTTGCCCTACCGTTACGCCGGACTGCAGGGTCAGACGAACCTGATTCCCCTTTACGGAGATCGCGTTCACCTGGCGAGGCACGTCATTCACGATCACATAGTAGTTAGAGGCAAATGGAACCGACGCTTCATCTAAAGGTTCATTATAGGTCAGCAATACGACCGCAGCGCCATCCATCGAAGCCGTCGAGAGGCCCGGAGCCGTCGTGTCCGTGCCAATCGTTTGGAATGTCCAACGATAATCGTTTAAGATGCCCGGATAAGTATTTCCAGCCAGGTCGGTGATCGCACCTGCGGGAACATTAACGATATATTTAGAAGCCTGAGCGAAATCCGTATCCGGCGTCAGTGTCACGATTCGCGGATCGGAGCCGTCAACAGCCATGGCGAGCGGGATCCTGGTCGTGGTATTTCCGCTCGTTGTAATCGCGACACCTGCGGCCGTGCTGGATCCGAGCCTAACCGGCTCGCTAAAGATCATCTTCAGCACTGCGTTCTTCCGAACGCTATTCAGCAGCGGAGCCGGATCTGTCGAGATCAGCTCAGGCGGCGTCGTGTCCGAGGCTACACGGAAGCGCCAGGTGCTTAGATCGGAAGTGCCGATGCCGGCGTAAGCATTGCCAGACAGGTCTGTAAATGCCATAGTGCCAATCTGTACGGCATAGCTCGTATTCGGCGAAAAAGTCGCACATGGCTTGATCGCAATCGTCGCCGTGCCGCCGCCCGTTATCGCGGTAGATGTGACCGGGATCGAACAGAACACGGCGTTTGTGTCGGCGTTGCGAATGACCACGCTACCTGAGCCCGGGACGACCGGCTCGCTGAATTGAATGGTCAACGCGCCGGAGATGTCGGTCGTAGAACCGCCGGATGCTGGTGCAAAGGATGCAACCGTCGGAGATGTCGTATCCGCAGAGGCCATCGTCGTGAAACTCCACACGGAGGGATCGACGATTCCTTCGTAAATTTGCCCGCCTGCATTTTGCAGTGCACCGGGATCAATTAACACATAATACGACGTATTCCGCGCAAGGGCGACGTTCATCGGAATACTAACATTCCCGCCATTGATGCTAATGCGCCCGGAATTCGCCGGAATCGTATCGACGGTCTCGTTGTTCGACACCTTTTTAACCGTAATATTACCCGCAGCACCAACTTTCATCCCTGTCTGAAATTGAAGCTGCAGCGTAATCGGAGAATCACCGTTAATGCCGGTTGCACCTTTCAAAGGAGAAACGAATTGGGGTGCACCAACAACCGAAGATGATGTCGAGAAAGACCATATGTTTGGACCGGAAATGCCGGCAAACTTGTTGCCGACAGCGTCCGCGAATGCACCATTGTCAATCAGCACGTCGTATTGGGTACTGGCTGCCAATCGGGTCGGCGGTTGGATGCGGATGACATTCGTACCCGAGCCGGTCACCGCAGAAGATAGGACGGAGATGACCTGTGCGTCCTGTGTATCTCTGCGAACGATCTGGATGCTGCCGGAGACAGCCTGTACCGCCTCGTTAAACGTAATGGAGAGTGCCCCGGTGGCGGACATTGTGCCGTTCGACACCGGATCGAAGGCATTCACGGCCGGAGGCGTCGTATCGGCAGCGACGACATGGAAGTTCCAAGCGGTAGCATCCGTAATGCCTGCAAAATAACCGCTGCTGCCGACGAAGGCGCCCGGGGTGATTTGAACGTAATAGTCCCATCCCGCTTGAAGCACGCCTGCATCCGGCACGATGTTCAGCTTCGTATTGGTGCTCATCTGAAGGTGATTCGTGTCCAAGGCAATGTCGTAATTGGCCGCCACATTGTTGGTTGCCACCTCCTTGATCAACACGGAGCCTGCAGCACCTTTCGACACGGCCTCGTCGAACTGGATGGAGAGCTGCGTGTTCGCAGGCACGACGGGATTATTGTCCGCAGGTTGGAGCGCGATCACTGCCGGCCCACCGGTTGCCGCCGAGGCGCCAAGAACGGATAACGTCTGGGAAAGGAGCACGAGTAATAAAAGAACGGGAATTAATCGAAGACGCTGCAATTGCGATTCCTCCAGATCCTAAAGGCATACTGTACTGTTTATGTCGGCTCCTTGGATGGGGAATTTTAGGGGTAAAACAAAAACCGCCCCTGCGGATAAGTATCCGTAGAGGCGGCAATTCGTTATAGAGGAAGAAATTAAGCCCAGGCGCCTGCTTTAAGCACTTCAACCTTGTCCGTACGTTCCCACGGAACATCGATGTCCGTGCGTCCGAAGTGGCCGTAAGCGGCGGTCTGCTTGTAGATCGGGCGGCGCAGATCCAGCATCTTGATGATGCCGGCTGGACGCAGATCGAAGTTCGCGCGAATAAGCTCAACGAGCTTGTCTTCGGCTACCTTACCCGTGCCGTACGTGTCGACGTTGATCGAGACCGGGTTCGCTACGCCGATCGCGTAAGCAAGCTGGATCTCGCACTTATCAGCGAGGCCTGCAGCGACGATGTTCTTCGCCACATAACGCGCAGCATAAGCAGCGGAGCGGTCGACCTTCGTCGGATCCTTGCCGGAGAACGCGCCGCCGCCGTGACGGGCATAGCCGCCATAAGTGTCGACGATGATCTTGCGACCAGTAAGTCCTGCATCGCCTTGCGGTCCGCCGATGACGAAGCGGCCGGTTGGGTTAATGTAGAACTTGGTCTCGCCGTCGAGCCATTCCTCAGGCACGACTGGCAGGATCACATGCTTCTTGATGTCCGCTTGGATCTGTTCCAGCGTGATCTCTTCAGCATGTTGGGTCGAGATGACGATCGTATCTACGCGGACGGGCTTGCCGTCAACATACTCGATCGTGACTTGCGTCTTGCCGTCCGGGCGAAGATAACCGAGCGTTTCGTTCTTGCGCACTTCAGACAAGCGACGCGACAAGCGATGCGCCAGCGCGATGGGCAGCGGCATAAGCTCGGGCGTCTCGTTCGTGGCGAAGCCGAACATCAAACCTTGGTCGCCGGCTCCGATGTCGGCGTTCTCGACGAGCACGTCCTTGCCGTCGCGCGTCTCGATCGCGGCGTTTACGCCTTGCGCGATATCGGCCGACTGCTCGTTGAGCGACGTCAGGACCGCACAGGTCGTGGAGTCAAAACCGTATTTAGCGCGGGTATAGCCGATCTCGCGAATCGTCTTGCGGGCGATCGACGAGATGTCGATAAAGTCCGCGGAGCTGGAGATCTCGCCAATAACGAGTACAAGTCCCGTAGCGACGGACACTTCGCAAGCGACGCGCGCATTTGGATCAGCCGCCAGAAATGCATCAAGCACCGCGTCTGAGATTTGGTCGCAAATTTTGTCCGGATGGCCTTCCGTGACCGATTCGGACGTGAAGAGATGCCGGCCTTTGATCGTCGACAATATCTTCAACCTCCCCTACACAAAAAATGAACCTTTTCCGGTAGGAAAAGGTTGTTGGACAGACCTTCTGAATAATGATACCGGAATTGTCGAGGGGTGTCAATGTTCTGCAGCCCGGCGGAAGCGGGACTGTCGAATGCGGACGCTATTGCGGTCCCCAATAAGCTTTGGCTTAGATTAAAGTTTGCTGCGCCTGTTGAATCAACCGCTTGGTAACGCCGCCTCCGACCGCTCCCGCTTCCCGCGAAGTCAGATTGCCCAGATACTGCGAACCACCGCCTCCGGCGGAGAATGCGCCGAGTTCGCCGGCAAATTCCGTATCGCCTGCGCCAGCTGCACCGCCGTATTGACCGAAGTCTACTCCAAGCTCCGAAGCGATCTCGTACTTCATTGCATCCAGCGCTTTCGCGCTCTCCGGCACCAGCTTGCGATTATGTCTGTTTGCCATTTCGTCATGCACCTCCATTGAATTTGACAGCCCTAGTATGACCAGGACTGCCTCGCCGGAGGCGTATGAGTTAATGGGTAAAGGGGAAAATAAAGGCGACGTATGAAGGAGCCTTCTTTAGTTTTCTGATTGGGAAAGGAATGCGCGAAGCGCTTCTCGCCAATGCCGCAGATCCGAAAAGCCATGTTGACGAATTGCCGAATGGTCCAAGACAGAGTATGCAGGACGCGGAGCAGGACGCGGAAATTCGGCAGTCGTACAAGGCGTCAGTGCCGTTTGAATGCCCCGCTCCTCAAAAATTGCTTGCGCGAACTCATACCAACTGCAAGTCCCTGTATTAGACGCATGATAGATACCATAGGCTTCTGTCTCAACTAAATTCAGTAAAAACAAACTGAGGTCCTTTGTATACGTAGGCGAACCTACCTGATCGCTGACCACTTTTAGCGAATCACGGTCCTGCGCGAGCTTCAACATGGTTTTGACAAAGTTATTGCCGTACTTGCCGTATACCCAAGAGGTACGAACAATAAAAAAGGCCGGGCAAATCGACTGAAGCAATATCTCCCCGGCCCGCTTTGACTTGCCGTAAACCGATTGCGGATTCGTATTGTCATATTCGTTGTATGGATGGCTGCCTTGCCCGTCAAAAACATAATCGGTGCTAACGTAACAAAGCTTTATGTCCGCCTCGCGGGTGGCAATCGCTAAATTGCGCGTACCAAGCGCATTCACCCGATAAGCTTCGTCCGGTTCGGACTCAGCTCGGTCGACCGCCGTGTATGCTCCCGCATGAATAATCGCGAACGGCGAATGTTCGACGATTGCCCGCTTGCATTGGTTAAGGTCTGTAACGTCTAACTGCGCACGTTCCAGACCGACAATATCGAATCGATGATCAGTAAGACTAACCATCTCACGTCCCAATTGGCCTTTAGCCCCGGTAACCAGAAGCCTTTTGCGTGCCTCCATCCTCTGCTTACCCCCCCAGACGTTTGCTGTACTGGGTAACATAGTACTGTTGGTATGCTCCCGTCCGTACTTTTGTCATCCACCCCTGATTGGCCAGGTACCACCGAATGGTTTCTCTAATACCTGACTCATAATCATACTTAGGGCGCCAGCCGAGTTCCGTTCGAATCTTGCTCGCATCAATGGCATATCGGCGATCATGTCCCATTCGGTCTTGAACGTAATGAATTAAGGTCTCGGGCTTGCCCAGCTCCTCGAGAATCGTCTTCACGACATGAATATTCGTCCGCTCGTTGTTACCGCCGATGTTATAAACCTCACCACTGATGCCCTTTCGAATGACCAAGTCAATAGCGCTGCAGTGATCCTCGACGTACAGCCAGTCCCGGACATTCAGTCCATCGCCGTAAACCGGAAGCGGTTTGTCGTCCAACGCATTTTGAATCATTAGTGGAATAAGCTTCTCGGGAAATTGATAAGGACCATAATTATTGGAACATCGAGTGATGTTTACGTTTAAGCCGAACGTCTCATGATAAGCCCGTACCATCAGATCCGAGCCGGCTTTGCTCGCCGAATAGGGGCTATTCGGCGCCAACGGCGTCTGTTCAGTAAAAAGCCCTGTGTCGCCCAGCGTACCGTATACTTCATCGGTCGAGATGTGAACGAATTTGCCCACTTTATATTCTTTGGCCAGGTCTAGAAGGTTCTGAGTGCCAAGAACATTCGTTCGCACGAATGCTCCTGGATCAAGAATACTGCGATCGACATGCGACTCGGCTGCGAAGTGGACAACAACATCAGCATCAATAAAAAGCGGCTCCAAAGCGTCGCGTTCCGCAATATCCGCCTTTACGAATTTGTAATTTGGGTTGCTCTCCACTGCAGTAAGGTTTTCCAAATTGCCCGCATAAGTCAGCGAATCCACATTAACGACAAGAGCCTCCGGATGCTCTCTAAGCATATATTGAACAAAGTTGCTGCCGATAAATCCGGCGCCTCCTGTAATTAGCAATTTCATGCTGACTCACCCTTCAAATATAAAGTTAGTCTCTGCGTCAGCCAGCAACGGATGCTTCGTGTCTTTTGCTGAAAGAATTGGTGTTAGCGTAGGCCAGTCAATACCGAGCGTAGGGTCATCCCAAGCGATCCCCCGGTCATGGTCCGGTGAGTAAAGTTCGTCTACTTTGTACAGCACTTCCGTTTTGGGTACAAGCGTACAAAAGCCATGGGCGAAACCTTTTGGAATTAATAACTGGGCTTTGTTGTCGGCCGATAACACAAACGACTCCCATTTGCCGTGCGTCGGGGATCCTAGACGAATATCGACAACGACATCTAGAATGGCTCCTGCCACTACGCGCACGAGCTTCGTCTGCGCTTTTGGATTCAATTGATAATGCAGACCTCTCAAGACACCGGTCTCCGTGGACAAGGAGTGATTATCCTGCACGAAATGATGGTCGATACCGTGTAAGGCAAACATCTTATGATTGTAGGATTCCATGAAAAACCCTCTGTTATCGCCAAATACCCGCGGTTCGATGAGTTTAACGCCAGGAAGCGTCGTCTCCAATACGATCATAAGCATCGCAACTCCAATCCGGTTTTACAATTTAAGCTTTCCGAATTCCTCGCCGAACAAAATATCTTTCGCCAGTTCGTTCGCATGAGTGAGGGATGCGTGGGTCCCTGCATCTGTCCACCAGCCATCCAAAATCTCATAGCCTAGCTCTTGAGAAGCAATATAAGCATTATTCACATCTGTGATCTCTAGCTCGCCTCTGGCAGACGGTTTAAGATTTCGCACGATGTCGAACACTCGCGCATCAAACATATATATGCCTGTAACTGCATAATTGCTCTTAGGTAAACGCGGTTTTTCTTCAATTGAAATGATCTTCTCTCCAACTAATTCAGGAACACCATATCTACTCGGATCATCGACCTTCTTAAGAAGAATCTTAGCTCCTTTTCCCTTTTGCCGAAATGATGTGACATAGCGAGTTATGCTATCCGAGAAAATATTGTCGCCCAAAATGACGACCATGGATTCGTTATTTACGAAATCCTTTGCGAGACCAAGAGCTTGCGCGATGCCTCCCGCCTCATCTTGCACTTTGTATGTAAATGTAACGCCCATTTCACTACCGCTGCCAAGAAGATTAACGACATCTCCCATATGTTCTTTTCCAGTTACGATCAAAATGTCAGTTATTCCTGCTTCCTTGAGCTTGGCTACGGAGTGAAAAATCATTGGGTATCGTCCTACCGGGAGCAAATGTTTATTCGTTACCTTAGTTAACGGATAGAGGCGGGAGCCGGTACCGCCTGCAAGAATAATACCCTTCATGGTACAGTTTTCCTTTCTTCATTCATTTGTGTTAATTGAAAGAACCCTAAAATAGCCGGCGTATCTCGAAATACGGGTCGGTTATAATAGGGCTCCGTTATTAGAAATATTGCTTAATAGTGATCACACTAACCCCAAATAACAACACTGAAATAAAAATATGCCGGTCATTTAACAGTATATCCTCAGGCTTTCCTCCTGATTTTTCAACATGAATTAAATAATAGTAACGAAACACTCCATAAAGAACAATAGGAATAGTATACATCATGACTGGATTTTCATTTGCAGCATACATAGAATAAAACATAATTAATACTGCCGTTATAATATTCATTAGTTGGTCAAGCAGCTTTACCGTATAGAAATCTAGCACTTTTCTTCTTTTTGTTATGTCATCATTGAAGAGTTCCAATTCGTGTCTTCTCTTTCCTAAGGCTAGAAATAAAGATAAGCCTAAAGTACATAAAATAAACCAAGAAGTAATTACTCCATCTACCGCCACCGCACCCGCTATTGCTCTTAATACGAATCCGAGTGCAATTAACATTACATCAATAATGACAACATGTTTAAGCTTTAAACTGTATAGAAGATTAAGAACAAAATATACGATAACAATTATTGAAAATAAGTAATTAAGTAGAAAAGATAACATTAGTGATAGTGAAAATGTGATAATCCCAGTCATTACCCCACCAAACACCGAAATACTACCAGCGGCAATTGGTCTTTTACATTTTTCAGGGTGAATTTTATCTTTTTCAATATCAATGATGTCGTTAATAATATAGATTGTGCTTGCCATTAGTGAAAATGACATAAATGCCAGCATGGCATTCCAGAATGTTACTGGTTCAAAAAAATTACCCGCGAATACTGCAGAGGCAAATACAAGAATATTTTTCGTCCATTGCTTGGGTCTAAGTTCTTTTGTGATCTCAACAAACAAGTTGGATTTTGTTCGTTCCAACGCTACTGAAGAAGTCAAAAAAAATACCTCCTAACTGATAAAATACAAGACAACTCCAATAATTGATCCCAAACCCAATCCGCCTAAAACTTCTACTTTTGAATGCCCAATTCTCTCCCGAAGCTTACTTTTCTCCACGCTTGTTAATGTGTTAAGCACAGTTGCATGATGACCAACATAGCGCCGCAAACCCGTTGCATCAAAAATTATGATCATTAAAACAGCTATTCCTAGCCCAAATATTGGCGAGTCGAAGCCCTCTCTACACCCGATAAGCGAAACTACAGATGTAATTGTCGTCGTATGGTTACTTGGAAATCCACCATTTCCAACAAGCTGTTTAGCCTCTTTTCCAGACTTTAGATAATTAATGAAGTACTTCAAACTCCCTGCAGCAACCCATCCGATAATTGGAGCAAAGAAATACAACAAAGAAACAACCGCCTTTCCAATCTATTTTACCATATCAACAAAAAGATCTTCATACTTTCTCGCCGCACTTTCATTCCCAAACATTTCCTCAATATATTCCCGCTCTCTACGGTACTCTTCTGGATTCTGTAGCACTTTTAAAATGCCATCCATTAAACTTTGTGGATTTTTTCTTTCTACTATCTCGCCCATTCCCGTCTTAGTTACAATAACTCTTACTCCAGGAAGATCAGTCGCTATCACAGGAACACCAGCCAACATAGCCTCTACTTGAACCATTCCAAAAGCTTCGAGTGAGTTGATACTCGGCAATACAAATAGGTTCAACGACTTATAAAAATCAACTAACTGATCGTCAGACAGCCTCCCAAGAAAATGAACATATGACTCGTCCCAACCAATATCTCTTTTCAATTGATCGTAAATACTTCCTCCAGCAACATTCAAATAGTCCCCTGCTATCAGAAATTTAGCATTGGGCATTTTTTCCTTAATTTTCGGGGCGACTTTTAATAATATATCAATGCCCTTCTCTTCAACTATTCTCCCACAAAATCCAATATTAATATCATTATTATGGGAGGAACTGGACGTTTTAATTTTTTTGTATGCTGGAGATGTCGGGTGTATTTCAACCCATTTATCCTTATAAGCAGGCAACACTCTTGAATTATAGGCATAATCTTCACTTGCAATGACAATTTTACTAGCTCTTTTAAAACTCATTTTTGAACTTGTGTCCATAGCTTTACATATTATTTTATTTATCAGAGATGAAGGCAAGTGAACGTCACACTGATATGTTAGGCAAAGTTTATTGCTTGGAGTAAACATGCTAAGCAAACCAGCCTCTGCCATAGGCATATGAAAATTCACTATATCCGCTTCTTTTTGCAATTTAATATATTTCATAACAAATTGGGGGCTTATAACGCCCTTGTTGATCTTAATCATTATTGGAGTTCTTATAATTTTCACGCCGTTAAGATTATCTGATAGCGGCAATTCAGAGCTGTGTCTTGAAGTCAGTACTGTAACCTCGTTATTAACAGCTAACTTTTCGGCTACCTCTCGCGCACACTCTGATAACCCACTTATATACGGCCAATAATAATTTAGTACAATAAGTATCTTCACACTATTCCTCTTCTCACATTAACCTTTTAATGTAATCAGAACTACACCTACAGTAATGATTAGAACGCCTAGAATACGGAATAAATTAATATCCTCTTGGAAGAGATAGTATCCAATAAATAATGAAAAGATATAATTCACCGATAGCAGGGGATTCACAAAACTCAGCTCATATTTTGATAGCACAACTATCCATAATAGAGCACTTATAAAATACATAAAAAGACCAACCAAAATAAATGGATTAAAAAGAATGGCCAATCCCGCTAGAATATCACCGTTTGAGATTGCGGCAATTCTTGCCGTCTCTCTCATCGCACCAATTTTGATCAACGGAGGCCCGCTTACACCAGTTAGCAATATAAAAGCTATAATTATAACTAATTTTAACAATAAAATCGCCTCTTTATTTTTGGATTAAGCTTAAATTTTGCACTGCAATTCCTAATGGCCGGGGATCTTCTCCTACTTTAATAGCCCCTTCAATAACAACAAAGTTTAATTCTTCATTATCTTCGAGGTGAAACGATTTGGTGTTGTAATTAGTTGTATCACTTTTAATAACTATTTTATCAATCAGTTTATCATCCTGATACACTTCAAGAGTACGTTGAGTAATGTTTGGCGGCAATATCGCATGAAACTGGATCAAGTAGTTTCCACTATTCATATTATTGGCTTTGACGGAAAACTTCTCGGTTGTCCAGCGCGTTGCAATTCCATTCCATTGTTCTAGCCCGTGCCAACCCTGTCCTAAGGATAAGCCGATATTTTTATTCAATTTAAAACGATCATTATTCCAGATCAACGTACTAGTATCGTCAATAACATCATCGTTATTGAAGGATAGAATATAATTTGGAATAAGTCCCTCTTCGTGATAAGGAGCGAAATACGATGATGGGTTGTTGAATATAATCTTTCTATCTCTCAAATAATATGCTATTAGATGTTGATCGTTTATATTAAAGCCATTGATTGCTATTATTTCTTTCTTTGGAACAGTATTTTTCATGTCATCTAATTGTTCATATTGTTTAGTCACTAACTCCCCTTTATGTATAATAATGTCCTCTAGTTGGTAGATCCTAAAGGTATTTGCTAATACAATCATTATTAAAAAAGAAAAAAACAAAAACTTCGTTTTTTTGATTTCCACTAATTTATATAAGCCAATTGAAAATAATAAAATTACAAAGGGTTGTGAAAACATCATCGTTTTATAATAACCATAAGAAAACTTATTAACATAAGCCAAGTAGAGTAGCAAAATGATAATAAAAGAAGAAAAAATCAACAAGTATATACGAAGATCACCTTTGATTCTTAATAGACCAAAAACAGTTACTACTAAGAATGCAAACGCAATCACACTAAACCATAAACCTGGGTAACTATATTCGAGTGTTTTAAGCCCAAATACCATCAGGACTTGATTCCAAAAGGGGATGTAGTTCACAATTCCAACTGCATTTTGGGTTGTCTGAAATGCAAACAAATTATATTTTATACATAAATATAATGAAATTGGATTAAGCAAAATCAAGCCACATATAAAGGCAATAAGCATTTTGAAGTATAATTTAAAATTCTCTCTGTCATTGATCATTTTCAAAAGGATGAATAACCCAATTGGCAATATTAAATAAAGCGTATATTCACTATAAATAGAAATCACCGCAGAAACACTTAAACATGTATACAACAAGTAAGAATACTTCTTCTCTACTAACGATTTATAAATCAGACCAATCGATAGAACAAAAAAAGCATTGCCCCCTATTTGAGGCATATATTGAGTAGTAAACATCCAAAAGAGAAACGAATTAATAGAAATCAATAAAGCAGCCAGACTTGCAATCCCTTGCTTGAGTCCAAAACAATACCTCGTTGTGTAATATACGGACAATGTTAATAAGATGACGTAAAAACAAGACATCACATTAAAAGTATGTATTGCTCCTATATTAAATATATTCATGCCGATGGTATTCAGATAGTCAGAACCAACACGTGAGTTTCGTGAAAAGTGAATTTCTGCAATCGAGAAAAATGGATGGAAACCATCCGATATGGGTTTGGCAAAGTAGCTTTTCGTTGAAAGCCACTCCGGTATTGAAAGGTAAAAGACTAGGTCATTATTTATGCTTGCAAAGGACGTTGGAAAACCTGCGACAATACTAGGCATACAATAAATCAAGAATAAAATTGTAAAACAAGCAAATATCATTATCCATACTTTATTTGGGATAGCCGTTTTCGGCATCCTTCTAAAGCCCTCCCCAATCAATAAAATAAAAATGACAAATATCAATGGAACGATATACTTAGTGCCAAAAAAAACGCCAAAGTATTGAAGCATAGAGATAAGCAGAGATGCACCCAAGAAAGGAAGTAACAAATATGCTGATGCATCGCTAACTACTAATCTAGAATTAAGTTTTAACAACCTATTATTTTGCACTAACAGGCCGAACATTGTACTTAATAATAGATAGAATAATAATAAGCAAAACGTAAAAAACATATCTATTCTTCCTACTTTCTTGGGTGAATTCGGGTTCAATAGCTAAACTAAGATAAAAAATTGTGAAGCCTCTTCGCTACAATTTCAAAATTGCAACTTTTCATATAATCTAAAGCATACTTCTTCATTTCTGTTCGAATTCCTTTGTTATTGGTTAGTTCTAGAAGATATGCGAGGAGCATCTCCTCTTCTATCTCACCAACATCAACTTTCCACACACAGTCATCTGGATATTCCGAGTACGATGCTATGTCTGAAACAATACACGGAATCCCCGCCCCCAATGCCCTAGTTAGGGCGCCGGAAGTTTCCCCCATGGATGGCCACCTTAAATTAATACAAATATCGGTAGATTTAATTAAATCTTTAAACTTATCAATAGCAGGAGAAAGTTCAATTATTAATTGTTCTTTTAAGCCGAGTGTCTTCGCTTGCTGCAGCAGCTCTTGTTTAGCTTGTTTATCCGCGTATCCTGCGATCAGCAACTGAACAGTAGGATTAGTTTGGATAAGTCGTTTAAACACTTGAAGAATAACTGCAATTCGTTTATTGGGTACAATGCTGCCAAACACACCAATAATCAAACGGCTTGGATCCAATTTTAGCCTTTCCCTCACAGCTATTTGTGTTTCTGTTTCTTTTTCAAATTTGAACCCGTGAGGTATGACTTGTATCGGCCCACTAAAGCTAAGTGTCTGATGTATTTGTTGCTTAACCCAATTACTATGAACAATAATACCATTAGATAACTCGACTATCTTATTAAACAATGGAAAACGCTGACTACTTGGATAAGTGCCATGCATTATGAATTCTTTTGCCGCATCAGTTCCTTCACTTCCATAAGCATATATTAATTCCCTCGCAAGCTCTTCCTTATTACCTCGACCAGCCGTTATATAATTTATAAAGCCGAATAAGTTCAAGTCATGTAACAAAACCGTTCCTGGATAAGAAACTAATGTTTTCAAAATCCATTCATGCAATTCATTGTTGCCAATATGATAAATCCGAGTATGCATGCACTCAAGCCTACTACGGTTTCCTTCCAACTCAATAACTTCGAACTCAGAAATAATAGAAGGATTAGATGGTGTAAATCCGTTAACAAAAACTTTAATATCATAATATTCTTTTAGATAGACAAGTAATTCTTCACTGTAATCCGATATACCAGAAACCTGAGGATTCAATGGACTGAAATAGGCGAGTTCAGGTTTTGATGGTTTGCTATTTGGACTTATATTTATTTTATTAAAAATTAATCTTTGAATAGATTCAAAACTCAAGGTCCCAACCTTTTTCCAGGAAAATGCTCGAGATCTTTCAATAGACTTTTTTTGAAGGGTTTTCTTAAGCTGCTCATCAGTTAGAATAGCCTTCATGGCATCCTGCAAGTCTTTATGATCTTGCGGATTTACAAGTATTGCTGCATCACCAGTCACTTCAGGAATTGATGATACGTTTGTTGTGATTGTTGCAGCCCCCACTCTCATTGCTTCCAATACGGGAAGTCCGAAACCTTCATAATAGGAGGGGAAAACAAAAAACTCGCACATTTTATATAATGACAAGAGGGCTTCTTCTGATAGGAACCCCATAAAAACAATTTTCTCTGTCGGCCCACTTATTGATTTTACAAAGTTTAAAAACTCTTGTTGCTCATTAGCGTTCCTTATTCCACTTATCACCATCTTAAGTTCAGGAAATTCCTTAGAAATATTTGAAAAGGCTTCAATTAATCCCTTATTATTCTTTCTGACATCATATCCAGTAAGCGAATAAATAAAGGGGGTATCCAATAAAAGATCTTGTTTAAGAATTTCAGACTCCAATCCCGTACGCGAAGCGGTATAAAGAGATTCATTAGTTGAAGCATAAATTACTTCAATCTTGTTTTCTGCAATTTTCAGGAATTTGATCAAATCAGATTTTGATGCTTGAGAAATAGTTAACACTAAATCAGCTTTTCTGATTCTTTCGCAACGTTCATCATATTCTCTTTTGATAGTTGCCGGCCATTGATCATAATATTCTTTCCTCATGGCTATCGGAATGAGATCATAAACTAAATAGGATATCAGCACGTTTTTTTGCTTAATAATAGGGATATCGATATCAAACATTAAAGGGCTGGTAAATTGAACTAAATCAATAGAATGTTCGCTAATAAAGTGCTCTAAATCATGTTTTTCCCAATATTGATCATGATTTAAGCGTTCATCTAAGGAAAGATGGGATGAAAAGAAAGTAAATTCCCACTCATTCTCCACTTTTCTAAACAAAAAAAATCTGGTGCTTGGATCTTCTTGAACTATTTGCTTGACCCAATTATATGTATATATCCCAATCCCTCTATTTTTCTCATTTGTATAGAGTGTCTGAACATCAATTAATATTCTCATTAATGAGCACCTCCCTAGAAAAACCGCTCTTCTCGAAAAAGTCAAGAATACGCTCAGCAGTCTTTTCCCATGTATACTCACTTTTCACATATGCCTTCCCCATTATTCCAAGATCATTACACTCTAGGCTTTGATCCTGAAATTTCCTCATGATCTCAACAAACGAATTGTAATCCTTATAATAGAGACCTCCTTGACTACGATCCGCATGCCCCTTCGTTACTACGCACGATTCGTGGACAATAACAGGAGTACTGCATAACCAGCTTTCCATGATTACAATCGAGAAGCTCTCCATTAAAGAAGGTTGAATTAATGCTACTGAACCACCAATTGCATCATACTTTTCTTCTTCACTTAGTTCGCCAATATGAAGAATGTTAGGGGAAGCTTTCATTAATTCAATTAAATGTTCTTCGCCTTTTCCTACGAATATTAGTTTTTCCTTGGGATTATTCTCTTTTACATAACGATTAAAGTACTCGATGAGCTGAGGCACATTCTTACCTGTTACCTGACGGCCTACATATATATAATAATCATCTTGAATATTATATTTAGCCCTGAAAGAATGGGGGTTCGGAATATAATTAACTTCAACCCCACCACCTGAAATAACGCTTTTCTCTATTGAAACGGAATGTAATTTAACAGCTAATTCTTGTTCTTCAATTGTGTTAAAAAGCAACCCTGCAGCGCGTTGCAGCATGTGACCAATTGATTTAAAATACGCCATATCCTCGTCGTGTAGACAAGGTACAATAAATGAATGAGCAGGACAGATGCGACTTCCCCAAAACGTAGTCCCATATAGATATGGAATAAATAGAAATAAATATTCACTAGCTCTTTCAAAAATAAATGCGTTTAGTTCATCACTATTAACAGTCTCAAGAAGTAATTGCATCTCTTCAGTATATTTTAATTCTTTTTTATTAATTAGCTGCCCTAACAGTTCTTCATACAGTAACTTATTTCTTTTTCGCAAAGAAAATCTTCGCACTGACAAATCCCCAACAGCATAGATTCCTGGTTTATAGAAGTCCGTGCCCCAATCCCAAAAAGAATCCTTCCCGCAGGTTGTAAGTATTTCAACACTACAACCAGCATCTTGGAGACAACGAGCAATTCCACCAGCGAATCGCTCTGCCCCACCTGCAATCGTGTCGCTAAACCAAGGTGCTACAATTGCTACTTTCATATTCTCCTCCACTAAGCCTTTTTAAGTATTAAGGAAAAATTGTAATAGGGGTGTCCATCATTATCTGCCCCATCTTTTATTTCTCCGCTTAAGTATGAGTTCGTCACATTGAAGCCTGCTAATTCACATATGTACTTCAATGCTTCGGGGAGCATAGGCTTCTGATGGGTTGGGTCGAGGTAGTATAAGTTATGCATAACAAAAGTAGAGGTAGTATTGGGCGTTTCTAAGATCAAAATACCGTTGAACTGTAGCTTACGATAACATAAAGCTATAAAATTAATCTTGTCTTCGACGTCTAAGTGCTCAATGACGTGTCCCATAAAAATTGCAGGAATGCTTGAATCCTCAGCATTAAATAAAAAGCTATTTACATCATCGACACGAGCTTCAAAGCCTTTATTAATACATTCGTCGATTAATTTCTGATCAGAATCAATTCCAAGTCCATTAATTCCATTTTCTCTAAGCAACTCGAGAAAATACCCTTTTCCACAACCTAAATCTATAACTTGTTCGACACCTTCAAAGTACTGAATATACTGAGAGTAAATACTTTTCACAGCTTGGCTATCCGCTGCAAACTTAGAAGCAAACTTAGAATAATCAAAATTTAGCTTTTTATTCTTTTTTATCGTTTCAAATTTTTCCGCTAAATCACTAATTAGTTTCTCGTTCTGCTCTAATCGAGCATATAGTTCATCATTTTTAGATTCCAATTGAAGTATTACTTTGTTTTGTTTATGAACTACGTCTAACATATTACTTAAGGCAAACCAAATCTCAGAGTTTAAGTACTTTTGCTGACTGCTAAATACATCAACATACCATTTGGTAAACAATCTAGTTCCAAACTTTCGAATTGGAACAAGAAATTTACCTAAAATCTTGTAACGTGAGATGAGCTGTGGCTCTATAAACGCGACTGGTATTCCCGCTGGAATTCGTTGCTCCATCCGCTTTAATCTTTGCTCAATCTCCTTTACCAGCTCACTATTTTCACTTTTAAATTCTTCATCTGAGGAAATTGAAGGAGCTCTATGTGCAGTTGATTTAAATTCACTTCGTACAGCAGTTCGTATAGCTTTCATTACATGCTCAGGTGTTGAAATGTTATTCAATTCGAGCCCCCCCCTTATCCTTTACTCCACGTATGCTTAATTTTTGCTATCCCCACATCGTTTATAAGACTTGAGACCTTAAATGAATACTTTTTATCATGGTAATCATATTGATTCCCATTAACATCATGAGCAGCTACGGAAGTTAAATAGGTAGCTGCTACGAGATCAAGAGAAGGGATATTAAAAGAGATGATTCCAGTAATACCCTCATCAAGTTTATCCAGTTTAAATTCGTCAATCCAGGTATTAGTTCCATAACAGTGAATTCCATCTACAGTTGCGATACCTATTCCAAATACTGGATTCCGAACTAACCTATTGGTCTTATATTCAATTTTAATAACCATCGAATCACCGGACATAAATCCCAGTTTCTTATTGCCAGCATTGTCTTCAAAGTTTACATTAGTTATTTCAATGTATCTGTTTCCCCAACGATCTGCTTGATCAGCTTCATTTCGGTATAATTGTGTGCTTATTGAATTATCCTCCGTTAATTCGCTAATCATATTAAACTCATTATTAGATACGCTATAATCAGAATTCGCTTCATTTATAAGTCTATTATTCTCTTGCTCACTTAGGTATGCCAAGTATTTGTCAATAATTTTACGTGGCTTCCCAACGTCCTGAATTTGACTGTTATTAATCCATACCACACGGTCGCAGAGTTTTTCCATTGCTCCTAAGTCGTGGGATACAAAAACTATTGTTGTTCCTCTACTTTTGAGTTTCAACAATTGATCCATGCACTTCTGTTGAAACGCCGAATCCCCTACAGCAAGAACTTCGTCGATAAGTAGTACATCCGGCTCGACCATTATAGCTACTGAAAAAGCTAGGCGCATGTACATGCCCGAAGAATAATTGCGAACTGGATTTTCAATATATTCTTTTAATTCCGAAAATGATATGATATCGTTTAACTTTTGTTTTATTTCCCTTTTGGATAATCCTAAAATAGATGCATTCATAAATATATTTTCTCTTCCTGTAAAATCCGGATGAAACCCTGCTCCCAGCTCCAATAAGCTAGATACTTTCCCCTCTACCTTAATCGATCCGGCATCAGGAAAAAGAATTCCCGTCATCATTTTTAACAAGGTGCTTTTTCCGGAACCATTTCTCCCCAGCAATCCAACTGTTTCGCCCTTTTGTATATCAATCGACACATCTTTTAACGCAGTATATACTTGCACCTTGTTTTTGCGGCCAAGGAACCTTTCCTTGAGAGTGGGTGCATGTTCTTTATAGATTTTAAAGTACTTCGTAACGCCCTCAACCTTAATTGCGTTCATCGTATACCATCCTTAAACAAGCTCCGCAAACTGCCTACTCAACTTTTGGAAAATCTTAAAGGAGATTATAAGCAGGAGCAGGGATATAATAAGATCAATCACAAGTCCACCAAAGCTTGGATATTGATTATATAAAAAAATGTTTTGCATGGACTCTACAATTATACGCATAGGATTTAACTCAAAAATTAAACTTAAATCACTCGGAATCATGCTACTCGGGAAAACGATTGGCGTCAAGTAAAACCAAACCATGACCAGTATACTAATAATATGCTCTAAATCGCGCATATACACATTGAGTGCAGAAATAATTAAGGAAAGTGCGAGTGTAAATATAAAAAGAATAAATAATATAAGTGGTAATGTAAGCAAAGGCCAGCCCACAGGAATTGAGTGAATAAAAAGTATAGGAATCAAAACTAACAAACTAAAAAAAAAGTTGAGCACTCCCCCCAAAACGACTGACAGAGGGAGCAACTCCTTTGGAAAATAAATCTTTTTAATTAATCCGGAATTCCTTACGATTGCCCCAGAACCGGCGGTAATCGATTGACTAAGAATATTCCAAGTTATTAATCCCACAAAAAGAAATGCTGTGTAATTATCCATTTGGATTCGAACTACATATTTAAAAACTACAGAGTATACGGCTAGCATTAAAATTGGATTCAATAATGTCCAAAGAAATCCCAGAAAGGAACCTTTATATCTTGTTCGTAGATCAGTCAAAACAAGGCTTTCAAGCATTTGACGATAAGAATAAATCTCCTGGAGCTTTTTAAGCATTATGAATAAACTCCTTCGATGAACGAACTTTCTCTCTCCAATAGTTAAGTACGTCATCTAGTGACTTAACAAGTGGAATCCTATTACTCCAATTTACAGCTTTTTTTATCTTTTCCGGATCCCCTACATAAAACGGAATATCAATGGGTCTAAAAAGCTTTTCATCTTTTATAATTTGAATGTCCTTTCGAAAACTTAACTGTATATACATTTCAAGTATTGATTGGATACTTACTGGCTTCCCGGAACATACATTGTAGGTTTGACCTGCTTCGCCACTTACTGCTAACATTTCGTAGCCCTGAACGATGTCTCGAACATCGGTAAAATCCCTTTCTGATGACAGATTCCCGACCCTCACTACTGGATCAATAATGTGATCTTCAATTTCGGCAATTTGTTTAGCAAAATCCGATGTAACAAATCCTAACCGCTGTCCCGGACCAATATGGTTAAAGGGACGCACATGGATAACATTTATATTATGTGCATTAAAATAATGATTGGTTAGGAGATTTACTGTTAACTTGGATACGCCGTAGGGGCTTATAGGATTATTTTGTGATGCTTCTGAAATGGGCATTCTAGCATCAATTCTTCCGTATTCTTCAGAAGAGCCAGTAATAATTATACGGGCCGTTTCCCTAATTTGGCTTTTTCTAATTGCTTCTAATAAGTGAACCGTGTTAATCACATTAGCTTCAAAGACCTCAGCTTGCCGCTTCCATGATTCGCTTACGGAACTGAAACCTGCTAGATGATAGATTTGATTCGGTTGAAACTTATTTAGCTCCTTAATCATCATCTCTTCATCGTTAGGCGCGATGCACACATGTGAGTTTTTCGCAATATCTATGATAGCGTTTGAATGAGGCCTTCCCCATGTATAGACCTCATAACCAAGGCCTTCTAAGTGTTTGACCATATAGTTGCCTACAAATCCGCTAGCACCAGTAACTAATGCTTTCACATTCTCACCGCTTTGTCTTTTTTTTATATCAACACTCTGCTATACTTGCTATTTTGTTTCAAGTCACTTTCAACCATCATTTCAATCAGTTGCTTGAATCCTACTTGCAATTCCCAACCCAGCTTCTCTTTTGCCTTAGAACAATCTCCAAGGAGCAGGTCTACCTCAGCAGGCCGAACAAATTTCGGATCCACGACAACATAATCGCGCCAGTTCAAGCCAACGTGTCCGAATGCGATCTCGACGAGCTCTTGAACGCTGTGCAGTTCGCCAGTCGAGATGACATAATCATCGGCTTTGTCTTGCTGCAGCATCAGCCACATCGCTTTCACATAGTCCCCTGCAAATCCCCAGTCCCGCTGAGCGTCAAGATTCCCCATGCGCAGCTCTTTTTGAAGTCCCAGCTTGATACGCGCCGCTGCGTTGGTCACCTTGCGGGTGACGAATTCCACACCGCGGCGAGGAGACTCATGATTGAAAAGGATGCCCGAGCATGCATACATGTCATAGCTCTCACGATAGTTAACGGTTATCCAATGTCCATAGACCTTGGCAACCCCATAAGGGCTACGAGGATAGAAAGGCGTTGTCTCGCGTTGCGGGGTCTCTACAACCTTTCCGAACATCTCACTGCTGGATGCCTGATAAAAACGAGCATCCGGCTTAACCATCCGTACAGCCTCAAGAATATTGGTGACGCCAATACCGGTCTGCAGGCCAGTCAACACTGGCTGATCCCATGAAGTACCCACGAATGATTGGGCAGCAAGATTATAAACCTCATCCGGTTGAGAGGTGTTGACTGCATTAATCAAAGATCCCAGATCCAGCAGATCTCCCTCTACAAATTCAATCTCATCCTGAATGTGCTCGATATTTTCAAGTATTGGAATACTCGTTCTGCGGCGCAGCCCGTATACTTTATATCCTTTTTCCAGTAACAACTCCGCCAGATAAGAACCGTCTTGCCCTGTAATTCCTGTGATTAATGCCTTTTTGTTCATCGTGTATTCTCCTCTGTTTTAGTAATATGACTTCTTAACTTATAAATACTGTTCTCGTTTTTGCGTACGAAGCTCTTTAAGCAACTTCTTTACTTCCTGTGCCTTGTCTTTCGTACATATAAGCGTGACATCCTCAGTATCCACAACGATCAGATCTTCGATCCCCAACGTTGCAATTAACTTCCCGTCGTTACTTTCAATAATACAATTTTTCGTGTCGATATTCAGTATATTTCCGCGAATTACATTGCCGTTATCATCACGTTCGTCGATTCGGTCTAGCGCGGTCCAACTGCCGACATCGTCCCATCCTAGTTGACAAGGCACCACATAGATATGGTCAGCCTTCTCCATAATGCCATAGTCAATAGATTGATCAGGCATCTCTAAAAATTTCCTCTTAATCGTATCACTTTCCCATGGCGTTCCAAGAGCAGGCTGAATGTCCTTCAAAAGGACCTCCATATCAGGCATGAACTCTTCGATTTTTTTTCGTATCGTTTTTGACTTCCATATAAAGATGCCGCTATTCCAGTAAAAGTTGCCCTCCTCGATGTATTTCTGAGCTGTCTCCAAGTCTGGCTTCTCTACAAACTGATTTACTTTATACACCGGTGTGTTGAAGCTATCCCACATTTCATCAGTACGCTCAATATAACCGTAACCTGTCTCCGGACCCGTTGGTGCCACTCCAAGCGTTACGATGTTCTCCTGCTGCTGCGCAACACGAACGGCTGTTTCAAGGATATTAATAAATTCACTTTCATCCTTGATAATATGGTCTGACGGCAACACAATCATCGTGCTATCCGGATAGCGCTCTTCTACGATCAAAGAGGCTAATCCGACACAAGGAGCGGTGTTACGTCCTATTGGCTCAATAATAATATTGCTTGAGGGCAACTTGGGAATCTGCGCTCCGATTAATTCAGCATAAGACTCGTTGGTAACGATAAAAATTTGTTTGATGTCCATCAATTTTTCCAGCCGAGCTACAGTCTGCTGAATCATGGACTTGTTGCCGGCAATGTTGAGGAATTGCTTAGGCAAGTTTGTCCGACTTTTCGGCCAAAAACGTTCCCCTTTGCCGCCTGCCATTATTACGCTGGTGACCGTCATCTCGGACCTCCGACAATGTTATTAATTTCTTGAAGTCTTGCTACAATCATTTTACCGACTGCGCTTGGTGAAAATTTCGACCGAATATGCTCTTGGCCTTTTAGTGCGATTTGTGCGCGATAGGTTTGATCTTCATAAAGCCTTCTCATATAGTCGGCAGCATGTTCAATACTGGGGTCTGCCCAAACTTGCCCCCGTTGATATGGACCATAGTCGCGTTCTAGCTCAATTAGCTTATAATCCACTAGACAAGAATTGTCTTCAGTCATAAAGTCAATGTTTGCCGACCAGTTTGTCCCAATTGCCGGTTTGCCCAAATACATTGCTTCTGCAAGTCCCAATCCGAATCCTTCACTTCGGTGCAAGGATACAAAGGAGTCTGCAGCGTTAATCAGTGCATTTGTATCGTTTCTGCTAAGTATTTCTGTAATAAAGTATATGTTCTTATAATCGCTAAGTTCGCTCTTCAGACTTTGTAGGTCCTCTTTATTTGAACTTGCATTGTTAACTTTAATAATTAATCCAACATTCATGTCATCCGGCGCAAATGCGTGTTGAAACGCCTTTATTGCGGCCATTGGATTCTTTCTTTCCTGAAAGCTGTTCATATCGTACATGGAAAGAAACAGAAAAGGATCGGCAGGAAGCTTAAAGTAAGAACGCTGGCGGGGTTCAACGATTTTCACTTCAATGCCATGAGGAATAATTTTAACAGGTATCGGGCTTTTGGCTGATATTGAGTCTGCAACAAATTTAGTCGGCGCCCAAATCTCGTGAGCAAACTTGAAACCGTCAAGCCATTCATCCGGAAATATAGGCAATTCCCAATGCCAATAGCCGATATTATAGCGACCATTAAATAGAGAAGGACCGTATTTTGTATAAACCTCCACCATTTGTTCCGCATTTACATGAAGAATATTGAGGTTGAATCGAGGTGATTCAGATTCCTTGTGCGCCCAACTGTTATCCGCTACTCTAGCTGTACTTGCGCCACCGAAGTTTATAATGTCAAATGGTACATCGGTAGTCGATATCGCTCGCGCTGCTAAACGACATGACTCTCCGATTCCCATTTCAGCCCGAGCATAACCTATAAGATTAATTCCATCGACAGAGAACAATTCCTTTACTTTCGAGGCATTCACATTAAAATTTTCTAGCGAAAAGGCTTTGTCTAAAACCCTCTTTTTTAACTTTTTCCTAGCCCCCTGCGGAATGAATGGAAATATAACCTTTTTGCAAGCTATTGCAGTTCTATAGACCCATGTATAAAACAATTGCTTCAATGATGACACCACCATAACTGCGATCCATGTTCTTCGCTGCTTTAATTAGAATAGTATACCATAGTTACAATCAATAGACTTACTATGGCTTACGGTATTTCAAATAAATCCCTTATTTGATCAAATATGAACCTCTAACCAAAACCGTCAGCCCATTCTTCTGCTTCGGATCCGCCTCTACGCCGCGCCCACCGCGTGGAAACAATATCAAGTGATTGGTCGCCACGGCCTTGCCTGGCGCGATATCCAAGCCTGCGGTCATATCCGACAGTCCGTTCGTATCGGAGCTGTAGGCGATCGCCTTTCCGGTCCTTATTATCAATTCGCCGCCATCTTCTACAATGATCTTTTTTCCGAAAGGAACTGTCACAACTTCCAGCTTGTTTGTAGGCGTTGCCGTCCCCCCGCCTCCGCCTTTGGCCAGTTCGGCCTGAACCAGCTCTGCTACCTTTTGATCCACATAGCTCTTAGTTACAATCGGATCATCTGCTAAACCCGGCATTGTCTGTTGAACGTCGGCATATGCCGATTGATACCAGTTGACGCCACCAGCCACGACTGCGGCTGCTACGAGTATCCCTAGTATTTTAGTATACCGATTCATGCTGATCATCCTTCCTTGCTCAATGATTGCTGACCGATTGTGCTTCTGCTTTGAAAATGACAGGCTCTCGCACAATTTGCGATTTGTGATAGTTAAACCAGAAATCAGGATGCATACTGAACTTTCTCCTCAGCCAGACAGGAAGTTTCTTATATGACACGCCTAACCGATAACCAAGATACTTAGCACCGGCCTCGGCAAACCATCTCGGGATCCATTTCCAGTTCCCTTGTCTCCACAGCCGCCCCAATTGCTCTTTGACCAGGCGCCCGCCTTCTTTTTCCGCACGTGCGTATTGGAAGATCCACTCGTTCATGCTCATGGATACGCCGATGTCAAAGTTTCGTTTGAATTGCTTCTTCAAAGTGTAATCATGGGAGTGTATGACACTCGCGCGCGGATTGTATACGACGGCAAAGCCGTTCGTAATGCACTTGGCGGCGATCATCATATCCTCGTTCAAGATGATCGGTGCAGGAAAGCCGCCTAGCTTCAGAAAGGTATCTCTTCGTATAGCCGAACACACATTGGTAAAGAAAAAGAGCTTTATGCCGTAGCGGTCGAGGTCTGCGAGCGTTTTGTGGATATACAGCTCGGGATAGTTGATATCTCGAGTCATCTGCTCCAGTACAGTCGATTCGGATCTAGCAATCTGCCTGCCGCAAACCGCAGCGACATTCGTATCGCTTAGAGGCGCTACGATTTCTTCTAAGAAGTATTCATGCTGTGGCATTGCATCTTGAGTCATATAGACAATCGCATCTCCTGAAGCCTTCTGCGCAGCCAAGTTCCTGGTACCGCCATGATCGAACTCCTCGCGTTCGACCGACATCACCTTGGCTCCAAGTCGCTTTGCCAATAGCACGGTTCCATCGTCGGACCGCGAGTCAATGACGATAATCTCATGAGGCTTTAGGGTTTGCTGTTGGAGCTTACCTATTAGCTTAACCAGGTACTTTTCTGCATTTAAAGTCGGCAGGATAACCGATACCTTCACTGTGATCCCTCCTTTCTATTTAAGCTGTGCTAGTTGATCGGCCTCCGCGGCATCTACTGCAATCAACTTTTCGTACAATCCTTGATCGTCCTGGCCTTGCTTCCTAAGGGCGGCTAGATAATATCTTGCGACTTTACGACTGGCCTCGTTGCTTAAGTCTTCCTGTAGAGCAGGCTTTAAGATCTCAGCGGTCTGCACATAATCGTCGGTAAAATAAGCCGCCTCTCCCGCTGCAAGCCTCGTACTATTAGAAACGATAAACGTTCTGGAGAGTTCAACCGTTTTCGGCAGATCTTTTACGATTTGCTCCTGTCCGACGGCTTTGCGGTAATAATCCATGATTAAATCCGCAGTCGCCTTTGATCCTTCGATATCGTTGGCTTGATGCTGCTGTTCCAGCTTGCCTAGCAGTACTGATTCCAAACGATCATAGAAGGTTTGTTCGAACGGATACTGGACAATAGCCTTTTGCATAATCTGTATGGCTGCATCTTGATTGCCTCGAACCATCTGAATCGTATAGTCCAGATCAACTCCCGGGCGGTAGTACGGTTCCGCCTTTACGAGCTTATTTAAGTACTTCTCTGCTTCCACCAAGTAACTTTCATCTTTGGATTGATCGTACGCTTGATAGTTCCAACTCGCAAGTTGCTGAAGCAATACGGGATGCCCGGCAGTCATTTTAAGCCCGCTTTTGAGCGGATTCACGATATCTGCGAATGGCTTTTGCTGCGCATATGCCTGGTTAGCATTGTCGACCTGACTGGAGCTATAGAGGCGCAAGCTGGTAATAATAATTAGAGAGACTCCAATCACGGCCAATCCGCCTGAACTGATCCGCTTAAGCAATTGACCTTGTTTTATGGACCAGTGCTTAACCGGAGATTGTGCACCGGCCAGGACGCCTAGACATATAAATACCAGAATATCATAGAATAGATAACTCATCTCAAAGTCAATCGAAGCATGCAATAATATCGTGACAGGGACGATAAAGTAGAAAATGTATTTATTACGCTCGTCTTCGCTCATTCTTCTGTACTTTCCAATAAACGAGACAATACAGAACAATATGAGGCCCAGTATGGCGACCGTACCGATGATACCGACTTCAACGAGCAGTTGAGTCACGAAGCTATGCGTTTGAGCGCTTAAATACGGATAGGATTGATACTTTTCATAGGAGGCCTCCCACGCTCCGCTGCCGCCTCCGAATAAAGGGTTTTGCTTCCACAACTGTATGGCGTTCTTATACATTCTTAGACGTTCGTAAACGCTATGCGTTTCAAGATTGACACCTTCGATTCGACTGCGAAGGACTGACGGCAACAATTTGACTAAGGTGTCCGAAAGCAAAGCGAGTGCGCCTAATACGAAGATAACGATGAGGCCAAGTGGCAGCCACAGGCTCGAGCGATTGGAGGTTCTGTTTTCCACCTTCGATTGGAGCACCGGCTCTAAATATCTTTCTATTGCATAGGTTATTGCACCCATAACCAGGGAAGCAACTATCAGAATTGCCCAATACCCTATCGACGCTCCCGAAAAGATAGAGACAGTATGATAACGTTGCCCGGCTGCAGAAGCTGCCTGTATGCCGGTAACGACTTCAATCCCGCGATCGGCCAGCTTGGAATAGATCAAAAGCGATATCACCATACCGAGAACTGAATAGAGGATGAACTTGATCTGAAGCTTCAAGCGAAGCATCGCGAGCGTTACGATCACGATAATCGGAAGCGCGATAAGCGCTCCTCGAGAGAGCGTCAGCAAGAACGATACGCACACAGGCACCAGCATGGCCCCGTGCAGAATTTGAACGCCCCTGCGAGGCGTCCGATTGATCTCGATCAGCATGACGATCCACATGATTAGAAGCAATACGGCATATGCATTCGCATATTGGAAGACGGAGGTGATCCGTATACCGTTCTGCGGCGTCAAGGAATCAAGTAAATATGCGTTGCCGAACATCGTGAGGAAGCCGAATACCGTGAGCAAGTATCCAAAAATCAAAAACACAAGCGGGAAGCGTTCCGTTAATGAATTGGACCTCGACCAGAATGTCCCTGCCACATAAAATAGAAACAGCGTAAGATGTAGAAGTACTCCAATCTTGGCCATATAAGGCGAATATGCCTGAATAGAGCTAATTAGATAAACTAGCGGAATAAGCAGCGCGAAGAAGCCAATAAACAAATTGCCTCGGGTCCATTCGAATGATTCGGCGCTGATCTGCACAATAAGCCATAACGTTACGAATGCAGATACGATCATTGCGAGCAGCGCGGGACTCTCGAATTGAATTTGGTTTGGGCTATGGAGGCCAAAGCCAAGAAAAATACCGTTCTTAAACATCGCGATAAACAGTATAAACGCGATCCACGCCCAGGCAAACCATTCTCTAAAACCCGATTTTTCTTGACGCTTCAACACTGCCACTCCTTTATCAATACGCGCCTGTGCCCTTAATGACCACAGGAATCGTTTTTAACAAGATCTTCATCTCAAGCGCGAGACTCCAACGTTCGATGTACTGAATATCCAGATCGATCCATTCATCAAAATCAAGGTCGCTTCTGCCACTCACCTGCCATAAGCCCGTCATGCCGGGCAGTACGTCCATCCTTCTCCAGTGATAGTTCGTGTAAAGCGCAACTTCATCTGGCAGAGGCGGCCTTGGCCCGATGAGGCTCATATCGCCTCGCAGGACATTCCAGAGCTGCGGCAGTTCATCCAATGAATATTTTCGGAGCCAACGTCCCGATCGCGTCACCCGGGGATCTTCTTTTAGCTTAAATGCCGGCCCGCCGTTAACTTCGTTTTTCGTATCTAGTTGATCTCTCAATTGTTCAGCATCGACCCGCATGGATCGGAACTTAACCATTGAGAAGGATACGCCGTTTTTACCGACTCGCACTTGCTTGAAGAAAATCGGACCTCGTGAGTCTAGTTTTGTCCAAAGCCCCAAAGTCAGGAATAAAGGAGACAATAAGATGAGGAGCAATGCACTAATTAAGATATCAAACAGTCGTTTGAGAAGAATGTTGATCCCTCTAAGCGGCGTCTTCACAATCTCCATATAAGGCTGACTCGAATCCGTGTGAAAGGCGAATACGGTTGACATCCGATCGAACATTTCCGGAATGATGCGAATATCGATGTTATATTTATAGATGGTATGGAGTATAGAATCTATTACTTTTCGCTCTGATGGAATCGTAATGTACACAATATCGATATGTTGATTCTGTAATGCGGATTCAAGCTCTGACGTTTTCCCGATGACTTCGGATCCGATCTTATAATCGTCTAAATATCCGATTACCTTATATTTATGTTTGCTTTCTTGTTCCAGCGCTTTTTGCAATTCATTGCCTACTTTGCCGGCGCCAATGATTAATACGCGGTCCTGAAGCCGCCCCCGGGCGTTCAGGACATGGCTCGTGTATTTATAGGCACTGCGCCAGATGACGGCCTCGACAAGCATTAAGACCGCAAAGGTGACGAGCGTAACGCGAGAATAGATGAAGGTCGTCTTAAGCAAGAACGTGATGCCTATAGACATTAGAAATGCATAACTCGTAGCTTTAGCAGCGAATATCAATTCCTCGGTTAGACCGCGCTCCCGCTTGCCGGAAAATAGAAAGCCTTGAGATCGCATAAACGCATGAATGAGAAGCATCATCCCTAAAAAGAGCAGATATTTGTCGAATACGTAAACCTCTCGCGCCCAAACAAAAGGATTCATCGATTCAACCATTGGATAATCGGGAAGCACCTTCAAATACATAAGCCAGAAAAAAGTTACAATATAAAGTCCGTACTCGCAAGCGAAAAAGGAAATCTGTATAAACCTTCTGAGGTTATCCAGCTTAATTCTCTGCCTGGAAGCATTGCCGACCGCTTTGATCTTCATCTGGGCAACGGCCTTGGCATTTGCAACCCGATTTATTTCCATGCTCATTCACCAACATTCAGGGTATAGATATCTCTATTTTATCATATTTTCCGACATGATGAGGCATTGTTCACAATATAACTGTATCTAAGTTCTCGATTTGGTTTTCATTAACTTTTCAATTTCTTGTTTCTCTGTCGGGCTTGCTTGGAGCAACTTTTCGTAGAGCACTGCATCGTCCTTGCCTTGTTTGCGCAAAGCGGCAATATAATACCGAACGGCATATCGCGTGTTTTCGTCTGACAGACTCTGTGTTTCGCTTACGATAGCTGGCTGTAGAACCTTTTCCGCTTCTTCATAATTCGCTTGCTCATAGTAGGCTTGGCCGGCAGCTGCACGAATGGCGACAGACACGACAAGACTTCGTGATAGAACGACCGTATCCGGCAATTCCTCTACGAGCTTCGCGCGATCCATTATGCGGTTATTAAGCTCAATAATCTGACGATTTGTAGCCTCAATTTGTTTCCCGTTTTGTTGTTCATTTTCCTTTTGCTGTACAAGCAGCGCTATAGCTTGCTCGTAATAATCCTGTTCAAAAGGATTGGAATCGATGCCGCCTAGTATGGTAGCCAGTGCAGTTGTATCATCCTCTTTGGCCTTGGCAAGCAGAAACTTAAAGTACATGCCTGATTGGGAGTGCGGTTCCTTGCTAAGCATCTTATCCACATAAGTTTCAGCTTTATTGAGATAAGCTCTGTCTTGCGTCTGGTTGTAGACTTGATAGTTTAACGCGGCCGCTTGATTCAACATAATCGGGTGACTTGGATGTAGCCTGAGGCCGCTGTCCAGCAGACTCATCATCTCGGGATACGATTTCTCTGCCGTTACAGCTTGTGTATAATCGTCGAACTTCTCATTTGCATACAACCACTTAACAGACATCACTGCAAGCCCTATCGCGAGAATGCTCAGAACGCCAGCGAACAATCTGCGAGCGATTGGCCTCCCGCCGTCCGCGATCCGCGGGATATCGGCGTTTTGCTCGAATCGACTCAATGTGCCCAGACAAAAGAATACTGCAAACCCAAACAGCAAATAACTCATGCCGAAGTCAATCGTTGAATGAAGAATGATAGCCACTGGCACGATAAAATAGAAACGCAGAAGCGAACGCTCTTCCTCCAGTGCTTGTCGGTAGGATCGATAATAGTTCAGGACAACAGCAATTATAAAGGCAGTAATGGCCGTCAATCCAAAGATCCCAGTCTCCACTAGCAGTTGAATAAAGTAGCTGTGCGGCTGCATACTCATATAAGGATAGGATTGATAACGCTCAAAGTACGCCTCCCAAGCGCCTGCGCCCCCTCCGAATATCGAATTCTGCTTCCATATTTGAATGGCATCTTTATACATTGCGAGTCTTTCATACACGCTATGCGTCTTGAAGTTAATATTGGCGATACGCGTCTCGAGCGCAGATGGCAGCCAATTCGAGTGGGTCGCGATCAATGCTCCCAGCGCAAAAAAGAGAATAGCGGAGATCGGAATGGCTTTGTTGGCCCACTTCGAACGACGCTTGTTCGAAAAGGATACGATAATGGGGCCTAACTTGTTGTGGACTAAATAGATAACACCTGCAGCAGCAAGCGATACGCCGAGCATAATTGCCCAATAACCGATGCTTGACTTGGCAAACACCGACACCGTGTCCACGGCCACATCGTTCGCTACGTCTTGCTGATAGCCTTTATATACGACCGTACCGCGCTCAGCTAGCGGTGTGTATATAGTCAAAGACAATAGAACACCGACTGCTGTATATATGATCGCCATTAGCTGCTGGCGCAGGCTGAGAAGTGACAGCACAAATATCGCGATCACAGGCAGCATTAGGATCGCTCCGCGTGACAGCGTCAACAGAAAAGATAGCGTTACGAGTACGAGCATACTTCCATGCAACAGCAGCCACAGCCGTCCAACAGCCCGATCCAACTCCAGCAATATAGTAATCCATAACGTCAATAAAAAGAGTGCGTACGCATTAGGATATTGGAAAATAGATGCCATACGGATTCCATCAATGATAGAGAGGGAATCTAATAAGTACACATTTCCAAGTAAATTTAAGAAGCCATAGATAACGATCAAATAACCGATTGCCAGATAGGCGATCGGGATATATCGGAGGACACAAGGAGAGACCGAGAGTCGGTTACCTGCCAAAAAGAAAGCGAGCAACATCACGCTAACAAGCGCGCCATAACCGGCTAGAAAGGGCGAAGCGGCGTGATAAGTTGGGATGAGATACGCAACCGGGATGAGCAGGGCTGCCGCTCCCGTGATCAGATTGATATCCAGCCTGGCCTTGATGTTCAGTAAGTGAATCGCAGCCCAACACAAGATGGCCGCTGTCAGAATACCAGTGATCAAAACCGGCCTTTCGAATTTATAAGAACCAGGATCGTGAAGCCCGTAGCCTTCGAATAAACCATTGTTGCATGCAGCAATGACCAGCACGAGGCCAACTAAAATCACCCCAATCCATATGGTGATCGGCAATCGAGCTTTAGTCGTTTTAGGATTTGCTTTGCTTTTCTGCTTCACTATTTATGCCCCCAGCCCATATTCCCACTTCTTCACGCCCCAGCATACCATTGTCGATATGAGGTGTAAATAGAGAAAAGACTGCCGAAATTTGAATTCTCGGCAGTCTTCTTTGCATCGTGATCGTTTATTTTGCGTTCCAATTCAGATCGCTGTACCAATATTCCAGCGGACGTTCTCCTATAAGCTTCTTAGCGCCTTGAATCGTCTCGTACAATCGCACGGTATAGATATAAGCCTTGTTAATTCCGTTGTATTCCGAATTTGCTTTTAATGTGATCTTCTGATCCTCTCCTACCTTCAATGTATCGTTCTCTCCTTCGAGGGTGAACTCCTTGGCAAAGTAGGTATATACCGTTCCAGTATCGGGATCTTTAGCTTCAACGGTCATCTGAAGCTTGCGATCTGTCGAGAAGACGTTATAGCTAGCGTCCTTGATCAAGTCGTAGGTCAAAGCCAGTTGAATTTCTTGTCCCTCGGCTTGAGCAAAGACTTGCGGTGTGATCTTGTTGATTGTAAAGGTGTATGGCTCAAGCTGCACATCTTTGTACAAGGTGTTGACGCTGCGATCAGCAGGAAGCGTGAACTGAGCCGCATTGACATAGGCATCGGCTACAGCAGCGCCTTCCGAATACTTCGTATCGGTCACGGCTTCGCCAATGATCAACTTCAGCTTGCTCGTATCGTAATTCAGCGGAACCGTGGCACTGAAAGTCATTAACGCTTTGTTTTTCGGATTTAATTTTCCTTCGGCAAGCGTCTTCGTCGCCGGATAAATATCGCCTTCGTCACTCTTAAAGAAACCTGTTAGCTTAATTGGATCAACGGTTCTCGACTCATCGTTCGTCAACGAAACTTGCGTCGTGAACAGCTTCGTCGTGGTCCCCTTATATACATTGACTGCGTTAATGACGGCCGTAGCATGGTTTGCGCTGCGCGTGACCTTGTAGCTTTGATCAGCATTGTAGCTCGGGAGGGCGACGATCGTCTGAGCAGCCGACAGCTCTCCAAGCTTCGTCGTGGTCTTATCGTCGATTTTACTATTCAGCACGAGCTTTACCGAGCTGTACTTATACTCCGTGGGCAGTTTTGCATATACATCCACATCTACATATCCGCCCGCACTCAATCCGAGCTGATTGTTTGTTTCTATCATTTTAAAGTCCAGCTTTACCTTGTTATCCAGATAGTAATATCCGGAAATGGCCGGCATTGAAGCTGTATCTTTCCCTTTATTACGGATGCGAATTTTCGAAGTCAGGATATCCTGGCTATCCCATGGTTGACGAAGCGTCTGCAGTTGACTGAATTGGTAGGTTCCCTCCGTGTTGGTATACTGAAACTCATTGCTTGTTGTCGTGGTCGTTGCAGCTCCAAACTTGATTTGGTAGGCACCCACTGGCAGCTCTAGCGGCGTTTCTCCCCCATTGTCCTTTGTGACAAGCAGTTTCCATCCTGTAGTCTTAAGTGACGATGGAATAGTGGCGATCAAAGTCAGTTCCTTTCGGTTCAACGGAGCGATGACGAGATCCTCCGTTACCGAAGGCGTACAATCATATATAATTCCTTCAGCCGTTTGGATATAGTATTTGTATTTGCTTAGCGTTACAGCTGCTTTACCGATGTTATTATAGACGAACGTGATATTGGCCAGATTATTATCACCAGAAGCGCCAATGGATGCCGTGTAGATCTTTGAATTCAACATGGTGTTGTTAAAATAGAGAACCTTGTAAGAACCCGGGACCACTTCATTGGTAAAGTTCTTAGGTATCGCAAACGTGCCAACCGGCACCTCATAGCCGGATTTACTGAAATCAAATTTAACAAATTTAAATTTCAAATCCGACAGTTTAACTGACTGCCCGACCGATGCATACAACGTTATATATTTTTTAGAATTAGGTGCGATCTTGCTTACCTTGGCATCGGCAGTAGACAATTTCAGAGGAAAAGCATTGCCCGTTGCGCCATAGAGGCGATACCAGTAGTTCCCTAAATCCAACTCTTTAGAATCTCCGTTATATATGCTTACTGTAAACGAGGCGATCTGGCCCCCGTCAGTAGGACGCAACCCAACATCCACAAGATTCATATAGGTCTTCGCGGACAAGTGGATCGGCTTAACGACGGAGGATACGCTCGTTGCTTTGGTCGCTACAACTGCAGCCGACGTTTGTGTAGGAATTGCTGATAATACAGGTGTTGCAGCCAGCATTGCTACTGCAATCATGGATATCATTCTTTTTTTACCCTCATTGCCTGCCATGAACTTGAACCTCCCTGATATTCACTCTACGATCAGTATAATGTTGCAACGTGAATAGAATGTGAAGATGATCCCTCAATGACGCTACTTTATATACGACTTCAGATGCCAAAAAGTTGTTCTATATGTATAATTCCCGAAAAAAAAGAGCAAGCCCGAGGGCTTGCTCTTTCGTGTTGCGGTTCTTACTTCGTGATCTCAGCGTCAGCAACCTTGTTGCCCTTAACGTCTTGGACAGACGATGAGGAGAACTTAACCTTGATCGTTTGCGTGCCGTTGAAGACGTTTTGAGCAGAAGCTGTGATAATCAGAGAGTTGTTGCTGTAAGAGTAGGACAGATTGTCCGGGTTGTACTTCGTGCCGTTGATGTAAACTTCAACGCCCGTCGTAGAAGCCGGTTGAGACAGCGTCTCGCTGAAGTTAACGCTGATCTTGTTGTCGCTAGCAAGCGTGATCGATTGCGCGACCGGAGCCACGTTTTCGTTCAGGAATGCTACGCGAGATACATTGTTGTCAGAGCCGGTGTTCAGCGTGTTGCCGTTCGTATCCGTAACGTTGACAACCTTGATCAGGCGATCGCCGCTAACCGGAGTTGCGCCAGCAGGCAGCGTGATCAGAACCGTCGTTTGGTTATCCTTGAAGTACAGTTCCGTACCCGTAGGCAGCGGAGAACCGTTCAGCAGGAAGTTGTTAACATTGAGAGCAGAGCTAGCGATGTTAGAACCGCCAGCAAACTTAACCAGGATTTGGCTGTTCGTCAGGCTGTGGTCCGTCGTAGCATTTTCGTTAGCCAGGCTAGGATTGTAAACGCCGTTGTTCGTGATGATCGTAGCTACCAGCACGCCGCTGCCGGAACCGGCTGCGATCGTCAGCGTAGTACTCGTATTGTCAAGCGTGTTGTTGGAAGCATCCTTGAACTCACTCTTCAGCGGAATCACATAAGATCCGGCATCGGATTGCGACAGCGTGTACACTGCATATGCCTTCTCGTCGTCGGAAACGGAGCCGTTGTTGTTAGCGTCGTAGCCGATGCCAACCAGCGTAGCCGTTACATCCGTTTTAACCACGAAGGAGGAAGAAGTGTACTTGATGCCAGTAATCGTAGCAGGTGCACCGCCCAGCTTCTCGCTGAACTTCAGATAAAGCTTAGCGCCGTCGTTCGACAGGCTAGCGAACGTAGGCTTCGTTTGGTCGAGCGAGATCGTCAGGGATTGTGTGTTGTCAGAGCCCTTGTTACCTTGCAGGTCTTCGTAGCCGCTGATCTTGACAGACAGCGTCAGGAAGGTGTTGCTACCCAGCCAGTTAATACCGTTGTCCTTGACATTGTAGTGAACGAGCGAGTTGTCGCTACCGTCAATCGTGCCAGTTACATCAGCATTGCCCGTGCTGGAAACCTTGCCGGGAGCACCGATTGCTTCGCTGTACTTCACGTTAATCGTCGTGCCGTCAACCGTAACAGAAGATACAGTCGGAGCAGTCGTGTCGCTAGGAACGTTCAGCGTCGTCGTGTAGTCGAAGCGGTTGTTAGCGAAGTCCGTACCGCCTACCAGGTAGAACGTGTTGTTCGTGCCCAGGGCCAGGTTGTAAACCGTGATGGAGCTGTACTGCGTTTCCGTTGCGTTGCTAGGAGTCGTCAGGCTATCGGAAGCAGCCGAGTAGTAGACGGAGCTGCTCGCGCTAGTGCTGATCGTAGCGCCGTTAATCGAGATCGTACCCAGCGTGTTGACCGGCTCGCTGAAAGTCAGCTTCGCGTTTTTGCCGATGTACTCAACCTTGGAAACTGTCGGAGCCGTCGTGTCGGTCAGGTAGATAGCTTCCTTGTAGCCGGAAACAGCCTTGCCGGAAGCAGCCTTCAGACCGCTCTTGACTTCGAATTGTGCATATTGGTTCAGAGAAAGACCAGCATAAGTCAGGGTAACCGTCGTCTTGTCGGAGCTCAGGGATGCCTTTTGAGCAGCCTGGCCGCCGAGCAGGAAGTACGTCTTGGAAGCGTCCGTCGTAGCGTAGTTGTGACCGCCAACCGACGTGCCTTCTTGTACAGCCTTGTTGAATTGAACAGCTACTTGACGAGCGTTCAGAACCGTTACGGAGTTAACCTTGAAGCCATCGATGGATACCGATACTTCTTGGGACTTCACAACAGTCGTGCCGGCATAAGCGTTAACCTTGACGGCAACCGTGCCAGCGGATTGCTTAGCGGAAGTGTACGTGAACGTCTTGTCAGCGTTGACCGTAGCAGCCGCTTCAGCAGCCGTGCCTACAGCAACCTTAACGCCGTCTACAGTACCAGCAACCTTACCCGTTACCGTGATCGTGTCGTCAGCGTTGACAACAGCCTTCACGTCGGACAGCGGTTGAACTTGGTTACCTTGATATACAGCGTAGGACAGGTCGATCGTTTGGCCGCGCGTAGCGTTAGCCTTGTAGTTCGAAGGAACAGACAGGCCAGCGTTGATAGCAGCTTGGATGTACGGGCCAGCCCATGCGGACGAACCTGCAACAACAGCGCCGTCAACCGGCTTGATCTTAGCAAGGGTAACAGCAACCTTGATCACTTGCTCAACGGTAACGTTCAGCTTAGGACCAAACTTGCCCGCGCCAATGCCGTTTACCAGACCAGCGTCGGAAGCGGATTGGATAGCGGTGAAGTACCAGTCTTTAACCTTTACGTCAGAGAAAGAAGACGCAGAGTTGACCAGCTTCAGGCCGCCAACGCTTGCAACGATCGTCGCGAACTCAGCACGAGTCAGCGTGGAGTCCAGGCGCGGGTTGCCGCTTGGATCACCCTTCAGAACACCTTGATCCACGAACCACTGATACTTTTGCGCAGTGGTCAGATCATTTGTAGCGGCAGATGCCATAGAGGCAAACATGCCGAATACCATAGCCAGAGCTATGAGAAGAGACAAACTTTTCTTCATAACCTTTTTTTCTCCTCCTCGGAAAGGACTCTGTAAGTTTTGTGTGGAAGATTTGTAGCTCGATTCTCTCATCGGTGTGTCACCCCCTCTCCGGAGTTGAGCGTTGTCTATAATTGATGTCTGCAGCCATGTCTAGGGAAGTAGAAGCATGTCGCAGAAACTCGTAAACAAGCAGAAAATGGCCAGGGTAATAATGCCACTTTGATCATTATACATGCGAGCAAACCTAGCGTAAAGAGAATTCTTGGAAAAGCTAGGGTCTCGTATGTCTTAAGTCCCTCTCGCGAGTCACATGATGTTAGACGCAGTTCGGCAGGAAAAGTTGCGTCTCCATCCACTTTTTTTGTTGAAAGTTTTTCCTGAATTGTTCTGAGTATTTTTACACGCAATCCAGACGTTCCAATCAAAGCATGTCCTAGCACGTTCGGCTTTCTTATGTATGACTTAAGACTTCCATAGTATAGCCTACTGGTGATGCGCCGTCATTGCCAAAAGTTTTCCTCCAGCGCACATTTCTATGAAAAATGAGAACGGGAGCCCCCGCCGCAGCGGTGACTCCCGACCGGAAAATTAGAGCTTCTTAAGCTTCTTCATGACGCGCTGCGCAATGACCGCTGCGTCTGCACGAGACAGATTAGAATCAGGCTCATAGCGGAATGTCGGTTTGCCGCTGGCGACAGTGTTAGCAATTCCAGAAATGAAGCCAACCTTGTTCACGGCAAGGATTGAGCTAACTGCATAAGTATCTGCAGTAGAGGCGTCCGTAAAGATTTTTTGCAATGCAGCCAGATCTTTCGCCTGATCGGCGTTGCTCTTCACTAGGTTGAGCGCGCGCGCGATCATAACTGCAGCTTCTCCGCGTGTGAGGTTGTCGTTTGGCATAAACAGTCGCGGAGACTTCCCTCGAATGTAACCCTTTTTGACGGCCGTCTCCACAAAGCGATAGTTCCAATAAGGCTGATCTGGATAATCAAAAGGCTGAACGTCGTCAAAGGTCATATTGTTCGGATCGTATTGCAGCGGAATCCCCATCATCTTGACGAGCATTTGCGCAAACTCGCCGCGCGTAATGTTCTCGTAGACGCCGAATGAATTCGCATCTTTGTTGTTCATGACACCGTGAGAGAACATGGATTCGAGCGCGAGCCTTGCGTATTTGTGGCCGATGATATCGCTGAAGCTGTATCGCAAGCCCATGACTGTATAATAGCCGAAGCCGTCAAATGGAGCAGTTACGGTTTTGTTCGACGTATTAACGACGCCACCGATATTCTCCCAGCCATTGTTCGTATAGCGCCAAACACTGAGGTTTTGACCATACACGTTGGCGATGTTGTTGTCATACTTCAATGTAATGGTGCCGCGTTGTGAAGGCTCCAGCCACTTGGAAGCATCATACACCCGACCGTAAAACATATTCGCCGGCTGATAAGGCTGCATGGCCTTTACCATTGTATACTCTCCGCTGGTTGTCGATGCCGTCGCGTCGAAATAGCCCGCATCAATCCAGAACAGCTTAGAAGCATAAGCAAAGTTCGTTTTTGGCGTTAGACGATCGACCGCATAAGAATCCGCCGGCACATCCTTAATCGTACCATCTAGGAAATTGCCAGTGATATCCGTCTCTCCGACCGCATTGTACTTCTTCACTGTCCGTCCGTCAGTCCGGTCCGCAATGCCGAAGTAAATTTGTTGAGAGTTGAACAGATCGACCGTCTTGACATCCTGCCCTGGACTCATATTAGCTTGGCGCAGGAACGTATTCTTCGGGAATGACAGTTGGAGTTCACCGCTGAAAATGTTGACCTTCCCGGAATTTGATACGTTCGCCTTATATTGCGCTGCAGTAGAATTATCCGCCGCGTAAGTCACATCGAAAGATCCGTTTACCTTTTGCGTACCAGTGACGACCGTAAATTTAATTGTGTTCTTACCCGCCTTCAGGTTGGGCATCTCATAACGGAAAATGTCGCCCTCGCCCTTTGTCATCTCTACCTTGCCGATCAGCACTTGATTCGCGCCTTCCGCCTTGATGCTGATCGGCAGGAAGTTGGCATTAATGACAGCCTCGTTCGGCAGTTTCGGCGATAGCACAAGATAAGGAGAATAATCTCTGACGATCGTGATTGTTTGAGAAACGGTAACGGTGCCCTTCCGCAGAATGACTGTAAAGGTGATCTTCCCAGAAGTCGGCAGCTTCACCTCAGACAAACGAATCTGATACTCTGTTTCGCCTGATTTAAGTACATACTCCGTGCTCGGCTGATCGCTTGGCCTCATATCGATGAACGGCTTAATGCTGTCCACGGGTGTCGCTGCATCTACCAAGTCGAGCTTTGTAGGCGTAGCTGTAGCGAATTTTCCTGTCGCAACGGATTTACCGTCAATTTGCATATCAATCTCATCAAAATCTTTTACTTTGAAAAGCAGATCGAGCGATTTCTCGGTCGTCGTGTATTCGTTCGTATCTGTGACTGCGAACTTCACGTCCGGATCGGAGAACTTCCGCTTCGGCAAAGATGGGTCATCATTGTTCGGCGGTAGCACGTAAGGGACCGGACGAATGCTGGTGACGGCAGGCTCGGCGTTTGAGAACAAATAAACGGTGTAAGAGGTCGACACGGGTATGCCGCCCGCCTTGCCCGAGAACGTGATGGTGTTTGCCCCCGCGACGAGCGAGATTGGCGTTGGCGTCGTGTTCTTCGGCACGAACGTAAATTTGCCAGAGCTAGGCGTAATATTCGTGCCTTGATTAAGCGCTACTGTCCTGCCATTGAGCGTAACCTGGAGCGAGTTGAGCTCCGCGGTATTTCCAAGATTGAAGTTCGGCAAGCTACCCACGATACTGTAATTTAAAAATTCGTTCGGATCAGTGAAAGTCATGCCGGTGTATAGGTTGTCGATTTGAATCGCTGGCGCAGGATTGTAAGTAATCGTGCGTACAAGTGTAAACAGCGTCGATGTACTATCCTTAATAATAAAGCTTAACTTCAGTTGGCCGGCCGGCAAACTGCGAATGATCACTACAGGCTTGCCGTTAGCATCTACATACGTGTTTTTGACGATGTCGGATTGGGTCGTGACATCGACGGCACCACGTTCGATTTTGACATCGACGCTATTCCCCGTGCCGTAGTTCAAAGTGTCGAGCTGCAGAAAAAGTGGAAGTTGAGACACTGTCGCATTGTTAGAAAAATTAGCCGTTGATGCGGCGGTGACCGTAGAGCCCGTGGTAGGCAGCTCCGCTTTGTACATTTGCTTAATGCCTGCAATGCTAGGTGAATCTGAGAGCAGCATTTTGAACGTCAGCGTGTCCGTCAGCGTACCGCTTGGACTGATGATGCGCAGGTAGTAGTCGCCATTATCAGAGACGGCAAAATTCGAAGCCGTCGTTGTGAAGTCATAAATGACATACCCCGGCGTCGTATTGACCAGAGAGTAAGTGCTGCCGGACACTGAAGTTGCGGTTGTATCCCCTGTTTTCCAAAGCTCCACGGTAACATTCCCCGCAGGTGGCGTTGTTCCGGTATAAGGGATCACTACCGTACCGGATACTTTAGAAGCAGAGATTGCGGAAGTGAAGGTCGGCTCTCCGCCAATATCCTGAGCCCCAATCTTAACGCCGTAAGCCGTCAACGATCCATTATAATAAACCAAGTTCCGTTTCACTTCATATGTTTTTGTTGCGTTCTTAGCAATGATGGTCAAGGTGTTCAAGCCGTGGTTCAGCGCAATGCCGGACAGCACGAAGCTAGATCCCGCACCGCCGAACATCTGCGTACCGTTGATCGTCACTTCAGTCGCATTTGGCGCCTTCAGAGAGATGGTGGCGGTCGGACTAGTCACGAGAAGCGAGCTGCCCTCAGAGAGCGCGGTGCCATCGATCAGCTTGATATCCGAGATGACCGGCACATTGGTAAAGTTCACATAGGAAGTGCCGTCCACGATATTGCCGGCGGTGTTGGTGCCTGTAACCGTAATGCGGTTCAAACCGTCATAAATGGTTATGCCTGTGAAACGGAAGGAATTTGAACCGGTAATGATTGGCTTGGTTGAGCCGACAGTGGATTCGGCAACCTTCGTGGTTGAACCGCTCTTAATCAGCTTTTCGATCTTATAGTTAATGGTCGTAGAGGAGACGCCGCTGAACGTACCGGCGATGTCGATGACATTGCTATTAACGTCGGTAGGCGAGTCCACGACTGTACTATAGTCGTCGAATTGAAAATAAGCCGACGCCGCGTGCGCGGAAGGCGCGGGCGACAAGGGCAGGAGCGTGGCGATGAGCGCCAGTGTCAGCATCCAGGCGATAAAACGGTTGTTCGGAAGTTTCAAAGGAAAAGTCCTCCTTGTGCGGGATCGTTAGTTATAAGAACGTCGATAAACGGAATAAAGGAACGAACACCACCCAACTTGCCCCGGAGGACAGTTATCGTACTGTTGTTATCGGCCGGACGGGGTCAAATGTTTAGGCATTTTCTCCATAATAAGACTCCGTACCCAGTTCAACGCCGAGGAAATTATAGGTAACGCGCTCCCCGCAGACGCATTCGATCAATAAAAAAGCCCCGCCCCGCAAGCGGGACAGAGCCGTGAATGTTCGAGATTACTTGGACCGCGTGCTCGCCGTCTCCTTCACCCGCATGCGGGAGAGGAAGTTCAGAATCGGACGGCGCGACTTGTCGACGATGCCGATCAGCTCGGCGCCGATCTGCAGCAGGACGAGCAGGACGCAGATGACTACGAATGTCACCCAGTTGCCAAAGCCCGAGTTTGAGAATATGGACTGGAGCACGGCGCAGGCGCCGAAGAAGGCCGCCACGCCATAGATGATGAGCACGGTCTTGCGGTGGCTGAAGCCGAGTTGTTGGAGGCAGTGATGCAGGTGCCCCTTGTCGGGCTCGAAAATCGGCTTCTTCTGCACGCGGCGGCGGATGATCGCGAAGAACGTATCGGACAGCGGCACGCCGATCAGCAGCAGCGGCGTCACGAAAGAGACGACCGTGATCTGCTTAAAGCCGAGCATGGACAGCATCGCCAGGGCGAAACCAAGGAAGAGCGCCCCCGAATCCCCCATGAAGATCTTGGCGGGATGGAAGTTGAAGAACAGGAACCCGATGATGCCGCCGAGCAGCACGGCGCACAAAATGACGACCGTACCTTGGCCCATCAGCGCGGACATGACCAGTATCGAGCTGATCGCGATGCCGGATACGCCAGCCGCCAGGCCGTCGAGTCCGTCGATCAAATTAATAGCGTTGGTGACGCCGACGATCCAGAAGATCGTGAGCGGGATGCTGATCCAGTCCGTCAGGGACTGGCCGGCGGCGCCGAACGGAATATTGACGAAGTCCATCTGTATATCGAAACCGAAAACGACGACGCAAGCCGCGGCGATCTGAACGAGCAGCTTCAGCTTGGCGGACAGCTGGAACCTGTCGTCCAGCGCGCCGAGCAGCACGATCAGCGTACCACCGGTGAGGAGAGCGCCGATTAGGCGTTTGTCATGGGAACTGAACCAATGCTCGGGAATAAGCGGCATCAGGAGAAGGATAATGGCCGTAAACGAAGCGTAGAATGAAAGTCCTCCGAGCCGGGGCATGATTCGCGTGTGCACTTTGCGATAATTCGGTTTGTCGACCGCTCCAACGAGAAACGCGAACTTTTTGACGAGCGGCGTGAGCACGAGCGCAAGGGCAAGCGATAGCACAAATCCGGTAATCCCGATTCCAACCATCCAGCCTGTCGGCATCTTTACATCTCCTTTAGCTTATGTACCGGAATGAATTATACGCCCCGCAAGGGGAATGAACAAGCCAATAATTTCGGCGAATTCCGGCATATAAGGTCATTTTGGCTCGCAAAAGCCGATTTTCATTTGTTTTCATTTCGTTTGCAAAAGGTTATCGCCGTCTCTTGCGACTTTGAGCGCGAATTTGGGAAGTACCATCATTCGCCTGATGCGCGAAGGCTCCTTCAGAAGCCGGTAAAACCACTCCAGCCGCAAGCGGATGAAAAAGGCAGGCGCGCGCTTGGTCTTGCCGGCGAGCACGTCGAAGCTCCCTCCGACGCCCATCATGACCGGGACGCCGAGCGCCTCTTGATGCTTCGCAAGCCAAGGCTCCTGATTATCCATCGACCGGGCGACGAACAGCAGGTCGGGCTTCGCTTCGCGAATGGCAGCCACGACGCCGTCGTCGTCTCTGTCGGTAAAATACCCGTTGCGCACGCCCGCGAATCGAACGCCCGGATAGAGCGAAGCGAGCTTTGCGTGCGCGGCATCCACGACTTCCTGCGACGCACCCAGCAGATATACGCTCCAATGGCGCCGTTCGCCCTCGCGCATCAGCTCGTGCAGCAGGTCGTATCCCGCGACGCGTTCGGCCACCGGTTGACCTGCCCGGCGAGCCGCCCATACGACGCCGGTTCCGTCCGGCACGACGAGCTCGGCGGTTGCGAGCGCCTGATGGAAGGTCGGATTTTGCAGCGACTTCATCACCATTTCCGGATTGCCGGTGACGATGCGGTGGCTCTTGCCGGACGCCACGGCTCCGACGAGATAGGCGACCGTGTCTTTCATATTCATCTTGGAAAAAGGGATGCCGTAAATCGGCACCGTCGGAAAGCTGCGGGTATCCGCGGTCTGAGTCATGTTCATCACCCTCTGAGCTTCAGGCAGGATTCGACGATTCGCTGCGCCGGAACGGCCGCTTCTTCCTTCAATCGGCGAACGACGCTGTAATGATCGATACGCCATTGCCCGGGATCCTCTATTAATTGGACGGCCTTGGCCGAAAATTGTTGCGGGTCAAGCGCATCGACGGTGCCGATCGCGCGGTCGCCGAGGCGATGCAGAAATTGGTCGATCTTCGGATCGTACGACAATCCGAGCAGCGGCACCTCGCGGTTCGCGGCGTAGATGAGCGAGTGCAGCCGCATTCCGACCAGCAGGTCGCACCGGTCGATCTCGCGCAGCATCTCCTGCGGCGCCTCGTGCGTGGGCGCGATCTCAGCCATGGAGGCGGCTGCGCCTAGCCGCTCGATCACGTAGCGCGAGGCATCCTCGTCCGCGCCTTCGTGAAACGGCAGGAAGCGCAGCCGCACGGCGCGCTTCTGCGCCAGCGCCGCCAGCGCGGCGGCCGTCCGGTCCAGATCGGACCGGTCGCCGCGCCAGAACCGCACGGACACGCCGACCAGCGGCGGCCTGTCCGTGTCCGCGCGCGCAGCCGCAGCTTCGCCAGCGTCTGCGGCGCGCTCGCCCGCCCCCGCGCCTGCGGCCGCGCGAGGCTCACTGCCCGCAGCGCCGCCTGCAACTGCGGCGCCGCGCACCTCCGCCGCGCCCGCAGGCGGCAGCGGCATGCCCATGACCGGGTCCGGCACGACCGCGACCCGGTCCTCCGGAACGCCGAAGCCGGCCAGCAGCGCGGCCGATTCGGCGTCCCGCACCGATACGTACGCGGCTTTGCGCATCGCCCGCGCGATGAAAGGCCCGAACATCCGGCGCTTCACCGGCCCGATGCCCTGGGCATAAATGAACGTCGGCTTGCGCGCCCAGCGCGCCATCTCCAGGATGCCCAGGTAATAGGGAATCGACCCGAGACCGGTCGCATCCTGAAGCAGGCTGCCGCCGCCGCTGATGACGCCGTCGCTCGCGGCGATCGCCTCGCGCACCTCGCGTATTTTCATGCGGGGCACCGACCAGACGCCGTACTGTCTCGCCGTCCAAGTCGGATCGCCCGACAGCACGATCGGCTCTATGAATACGCCTTGGTCTTCGCCCGCCTGCTCCAGCGCGTTCAAGATGCTGAGCAGCACGGCTTCGTCGCCGCTGTTGCGGAAACCGTAATAGCCGGACAACACCAGCCGCAGCTTGCGATCAGATTTAGCCATACCCATTATGCCATGCACCGCCTATGTTTGCCTTAAATTCAGATGAAGATGCCACAAAGGGGCACGTAGATCCAACAAGAGTACGTTCATCAAGTGTGTCAGGAACCTAAGCCGGCAACTGATATATCTCCGTTCGTCGCTTACCGCACATTCCCGGATTAGCCGCTCGTTTCCGGCTTCCTGCGCAACGGATCGCCGCTAACCGGCCGCATATCTGCGGTTATCTGTCCGACGCGAGACTTTTCCCGCTAAGCAGTATCCGCCAGGTTCTACCTGTCCCTACCCAGCTCTTATCCCCTGCGTCTTGCGCCGAAACACGTCGCCTCTTACTGCCAGCCGCTCGTCGGCTTGGAAGCCATCTGCTTCCTCCACGACGCCCAAATCCGCTCCAGCACTTGCCAGATGACGATCAGCACCAGTCCGATGAGGAAGCCGATGCCCAGTCCCAGCACGTCGCGCGTCGCGGACAAAATCGCCGGCGTATGAATATGGGCGAATGTGTCGACCATCGACAGCTGTCCGATCGTAGCGGCGACGATGAGCACGAGCGGCCATTTCGGATAGCGCAGCGACAGGAACAGGCCGAGCAGCATGATCGGATGCCCAAGCGCGAACTCCTTAAACCGCGGGCGCACGTGGAAAGTCGTCTCCAGGAACGTCCGCAGCTTCATCTCGATGCCGGAAGCGGAGCCGCCGTTGCCTGTACGCGTGAGATAATAGTAGCCGGCCGCCAGGACGAACACGCCGGCGATGACCCAGAATACCTTGATCGGCATAACCAGCAGCTGACGAATGTTCGCCCAGAAGCCGTTCGGTGATCCATAAAGGAAAACGTACAGCGCCACCAGTGCGATCGGCGCCAGATGAAGCAGGCTGACGCCGCGGAATTGCTGCAGCACGAGCTGGTACGTAATGTCGTTCAGCAGCGCGACGACGAATGGAATCGCGACGACGGACAGGATCGCCGTACGGATGTACAGCAGTACAGCCGAGCCCAGACGCCGTCCCGCCGACAGGCGGAAGTTCTCCGGCCTGCTTCTTCTGGCACGCAGCAAACGGACCAGCGTCACGACCGATACGGTCGGCGCAGCGATTGCGGCCAGCAGCGCCAGCGCTTGCGTGAGCAGCGAGGAATCGAGCACGAGCACGCAAGCGCCGCCAATGAAGCCCAAGATCGTGACCGGCAGCAGCACTGCGGGCAGGAACAAACCGATCATAATTGCGATGAGCGAGACGGCGCCGGCTATCGCCAGGCCGCGCCACAGCGTCTCGGCAGGCGCATGGTGAACCGTGAATGCCCGCGCTTCGCCCGTCGTGAAGCCGAAGTCGCGCATCCGTTCGATTGCGCCGTCGGCGCCGGAGAGCGCGGGAACGATCGTCTTGTCGATCGGATGCGTCACCTGGGCTCTCTTGTCGTCGCGGGCCGGCCCCGCGTTCAGGTAGATCATACGGATGTTGCGGTCCTTGACCGCCAGTACGAGACGATCCTTCAGTGTCGTCGGGCTGATCCCCATCATCTCGCCTTCGGAGACGGAGTGCAGCCGGACCGCGTCGTAGTTCAGCTTCTGCGCAAGCGCGCCCATGCCCTGCTGCGGCGCCTTGAGATTCTCGATGACGGCGATGCCGAAGCCCCCGTCCTTCAATTGCTTGGCAAAATCGTTCAAGCTCTGCTCGTCCGCCTGGTCGTTAAACCCGGTGACGGCGTCGCCGTCGAACAGAATGCGCGTCGCGCCGACGGATTTGAACTTGGCCAGCCAATCGGCGACGCGCGCAGGGTCATAGGGCCGGATGCGGTCTGAGATCCGCGGCACGACCATGAACCCCGCATCGTGAATCGTCTGCATGGCGATCGGGTTCGGCTCCATCGGACGAAGCTTGGCGTCGTCCGGTCCGATGCCGAGGACCACACCGTCTCGTCCTTTGGCAGACCAAGGCTCCACGCTGATACCGGCCTGATTGAAGGCAGCTTCCACGATCGGCTTCAAGGCCGACTCGGAATCCGACTTGTTGAACAGCACGTATGTACGGTTGTCTCCCGGATCATTGAGCTTGCCTTCGAGCTGCGCGGCTTGCTGGGCATTGTATACAGTGACGTCGCCCGTCAAGCTGAGCTCGTCCAGGTTGCTCTCGAACACGGCCATCGCGTTCACGCCGGCGTCCTTGAGCTTAGCAAGCTGCTCCTGCGCGAACTGCGCCGGGTCGGCTTGCGTCGCCGCGACCGTCAGAATATCTTTGTAATCCATAATAATTTCCACTTTGTCTGCCGAATGCTCGGTCTGCACGCGCGCATAGGCGACAGGCAGCGCGCCCAGCACGCCGATCAACACGACCCACCAGAGCCACTTTGCCAGCCTACGATTCCCATTATCCAGCCATTGAGGCAATGCTTCCAACTCCCTTTTTACGTTTCGGCGAGGTTGCTTGTATCGCTATGAAAGCACAGGCACCGGAATGACGCACCGCTCGATCGTGCCTATCACTGAATAATCAATTTAATACAGTAGCCTTGCTCTTGCCTTGCTCTTGCCTTGCTCTTGCCTTGCTCTTGCCTTGCTCTTGCCTTGCTCTTGCCTTGCTCTTGCCTTGCTCTTTTCTTCCTTTGCCTTCCCCGATCCTGCCTTGCTATGTATTCGCCGTTCCCTTGCCCGACCCTTTTGGTAATCGCTTCAATGGATAGTATTTCAAATATCGGTCTTTTGAATGCTTGTCTTACGCACATTCGCTGTCTGCAGGAAACGGTTTCCTTTTCCATTAGACGAGGGCTGACCGACCCTGGTTGCGCGGAATTCCTTCCCGTGTCGGCATCAATCTTCATTTCCCGCGCAATAACGCGACAGGAAGCGACAGCGGAAAAGCATACGAATACGTCGGCGAGCATGGACCGCCGCTCATCCCATTGCCCTCATTTTCATTGCCTTACATACGACATTGCCCTCATAGTCATTGCCTTACATCCGGACACCGTTCATACGGGTAGACGCCCGTCCTTCACCTTCCGCAACCGACCTCCCGCCCGCCGAGCGCAGAAGCGCCCGCAGCCGTGCGAACTGCTGCGGCTGCGGGCATCGACAAACGCGCGAATGCGCTTAGCTGAGCGCGTCCACGCGCGCCATGACGGCGTCGACGAGCGCGCCGAGCGCTGCGTTAGCGCCAGGCAGATCGTCGCCGCGCACGGCGAAGTATACTTTGATCTTCGGTTCCGTTCCGGAAGGGCGAAGGCAGAACCAGGAGCCGTCCGCGCGCAGGAACTTCAGCACGTTTTCCTTCGGCAGGCCGTCCAGGCCAAGCTCGTAGTCGAGTACTTGCTCCACCTTGATGCCGCCCACCTCGGTCGGCGGGTTCGTCCGCCAGTCCGCCATGATCGCGGCGATCTGGGCGACGCCGTCCTTGCCTTTGAGCGTGCGCGATTCAAGCTTCTCCAGGTACGTGCCGTACTTGGCGTACAGCTCGAGCAGCACGTCGTACAGCGTTTTGCCCTGCGTCTTGTAGTACGCGGCGGCTTCGCAGATGAGCAGCGACGCCACGACAGCGTCTTTGTCGCGCGCGTAGGTACCGGCCAAATAGCCATAGCTCTCTTCATAACCGAACAAGAAGGTATGCTCGCCGGTCGCTTCGAACTCGGTCATCTTTTCGCCGATATATTTGAAGCCGGTCAGCGTGTTGATGACTGCGCTGCCGTACGAGCGGGCGATGTCGGCGCCCATCTCGCTCGTGACGATCGTCTTGATGACGGCGCCGTTCGCCGGCAGCCTTCCTTTGGCCTGAAGGTTGGAGAGCAGATAGTGCACCATCAGCGCGCCCGACTGATTGCCGGACAGCACGACATATTCGCCCTTGTCGTTCTTGACGACCGCGCCCATGCGGTCGCAATCCGGATCCGTGCCGATGATGATGTCGGCGCCGACCTCGTCCGCTAGCTTGATCGCCAGCGTGAACGCTTCATGCTCCTCGGGATTCGGAGACTTGACCGTGGAGAACATGCCGTTCGGCTGTTCCTGCTCCGGCACGACGTGGACGTTCGTGAAGCCGGCGGCAGCCAGTACCCAGCGGACGGGCATATTGCCTGCGCCGTGCAGCGGCGTGTAGACGACGGAGAGCGCCGAGCCTGCGCCGCTCTTCAGCACCTCGGGATGGACGGACTGCGCGGCGACCGTATGTACGAACCGATTATCCTCGTTTTCTCCCAGCCACACGATCAGTCCCTGCGCTTCGGCTTCAGCCTGGCTCAAACGCTTGACGTCCTCGAATGCATCGACTCCGCGGATTTCTGCGATGACCTGCTCCGCCTGATGCGGCACCAGTTGGCAGCCATCCTCGCCATAGACTTTGTAGCCATTGTATTCGGGCGGGTTGTGGCTTGCCGTCACGACGACGCCGCCGGCGGCCTTGAGATCGCGCACGGCAAACGAAAGCTGCGGCGTAGGCCGGAGGGAGCGGAATAAGTAAGCCTTGATGCCGTTCGCAGCCAACACCTGGGCCGTCTCCAGCGAGAAGATATCGGAATTATTGCGCGAGTCGTGCGCGATGACGACGGACGGAGACTCGAAGTTGCGCAGCAGATAGTTGGCGAAGCCTTGGGTGGCACGGCCGATCATATATCGGTTCATCCGGTTCGTGCCTGCACCCATCACGCCGCGCAAGCCGCCAGTGCCGAATTCGAGCTCGCGGTAAAAGCGGTCTTCGATCTCAGCAGGCTTATCCGCGATCGCGCGCAGTTCCTCCTTGGTCGAGGCGTCTACTTTCGGATTGTTCAGCCAGGATTCATAAACTTCGTTTGCAGCATTCGTCATCAATTTCTCATCCTTCCGTCTTTGGTCTCTTATCTATACCCAGGCGCCTTACTTCCCGTCACAGGCGAAAAGCACGGCGCCGAAGCCCCATATCCTTTATCTCTCCTTTGTCGGATCCGTCAGCGCGAACATGAGCACGCCCTCGGCGACGACCTTGCCGTCTACCTTGGCGGATGCCTGTCCTTTGCCGACCGGACCCTTCAGGCGAATGATCTCAACCTCGAGCGTCAGCGTGTCGCCCGGGGTCACTTGTCCGCGCCAACGGAACTCGTCCACGCCGGCAAACAAGCCGATTTTGCCCTTGTTTTCTTCGAGACCCAGAATGGCCGTCGCCCCGACCTGCGCGAGCGCCTCGAGGATCAATACGCCCGGCATGACCGGAAAGCCCGGGAAGTGCCCGGCAAAATAAGGCTCGTTCATCGTTACGTTTTTGAGGCCTACCGCGCGTTTGCCCGGTTCGAGCTCCAGGATGCGGTCGATGAGCAAAAACGGCTGGCGGTGCGGGATGATTTCCTGAATCTGATTAATGTCGAGCATCGAGATTCTCCTTCCGATTTTACGGCGGTCCGGGAATAACCTTGCGGCCGCACGCCCATACTATGTATAACCCTTTCGCGTACTGCAGCCGCGAAGGTTGAATATAAGAGGGCTTGCCTCCGGCGCCGACAGCCACCTGTCGGCTTCGCGGCAAGTCCTTTTGTTGCCTCTCGGCGGGCACCTTGCCGCCCCCGATTAGTGGCGGCAGCCCGAGCAACCTCGCGCTACATCGATTTCGTCTCTCCGTTCAGCCTCTTAAAGGAAGTAAAATATACGAACGAAGTCAGGAACGACAGCGCGATGGCGAACCACAGGGCGGCAAGCCCGCCGGGTTGATCGAGAATGAGCAGGACGATCGCCAGATAGTAAATGACAGTCGTCAATTTGCCGTACGAGTTGGCGGGTACCGTACGCTTGCCCCGGAAGTGGAAAAACGCGCCCGTCGCGATCATCCCCATCTCGCGAAACGCCATGGCGCCAGCCGCCGACCAGGGAATCTCCCCGTCCGCCAGAAGCGCGCCGACGACGGCCAGCATCATCAGCTTGTCCGCCAGCGGATCGAGCATAATGCCGATCTGCGTCACGAGCCCGCTTCGTCTGGCAATATAGCCGTCCAGCATATCGGTGAGTCCGGCCGCGAACACGACGACCAGCGCCCAGACCGGATGACCGCCCAAATACAGCACCAGAAAGACGGGGATCAGGAGAAAACGGGATATCGTCAACAGATTCGGCACATTCACCGCCGGGGCCTCCATTTCCGCCTTTTGGCATCGCCTTCGCGAGCCTTTAGTCAGCCTATATTATACAGTCAGACCCGCTTGCGGTAAAATACGAGCGGCCGGCATAGGCCAATGATACCATATGTATCGCAAGAAAACATAAAAAAACTCCCCTTGCCGTAAGACGGGGAGCCTCCTTGTGGTCGATCCATTCACGATGTGTATCCATCCTCGAATGGCGACTAACGGCTGCCCTCGAAAATGAGATCGTACATGTGCTTCCAGGTATTCCAGTCGAAAACGTCCGACCAATCCTGCTTGCCCAGCACCGCATATCCGATCCCAAGGCCTGCGATGAGCGCCGCGATGCACAGCACCGGTATGAACAATATCTTGACGCTGGTCCATACGATCAGCATCAAGAGTCGTCCTGCGGATCGCTGCTTCTTGTCCGTCGGACGCTTGGTCGCTGACACGGTAGATCCTCCTTCAGAAAAAGAAGCTCGAAGACTTCCATACGCGTTCGAGTCAACTTATTCTAAGCTTTGCGCCGATTTTGCGCAAGCGGGCCGGCTAAAGCGCCGGCCCGTCAGCACGCTATCATGCCGCGTCAAGCGCGAAGATTGGCCGCCATCTGCGACATCTGATCGCCCGAGCTCAGCGCCCGCGAGCTCAGCTGATACGCGCGTTGAACGTTCACCAGATCGGCCATTTCGTCGCCCAGGTTCACGTTCGATTCCTCGAGGAAGCCTTGGCGGATCGCGACGCCGCCCGCCTCGTCCGGACGCGCTACGACGTTCGCCACGACGTCCTGGACGTTTACGTCGGAGGGAACGCCGTACAGATTGTCGGCGACGGCCTGCAGCAGCTCGGGCTTGTTGACCTCGACCAGGCGCAGGGTGCCGAGCTCGATCGATTCGTTCCCGTCCTTCGACCGCGCCGTCAGCCTGCCGTCCGCGCCGACGACCAGGTCATAGTTGTTCGGCACGCGCACGAATGTGTCGGCTCCGCCGTTCGAGGCGACGATCGGATAGCCCTCCGAAGTCGTCAGCAACCGATCGCCTTGTGCTGTCGGCGACAGCTGGAAGGCGCCTTGGCGCGTGAAGGCGCGCGGGCTGTTCAGGGTTCCGCCCGACCGGACTTCGAACAGGGCATTGCCTGCGATCGCAAGATCGGTCATGCTGTCGGTCTGCTTCATGGCCCCTTGGGACATGTCGATCTGCTGTCCGACGACGCGCGCGCCCCAGCCTTGCGTGAAGCCGAGCGGCGTGCGGCGTCCCGGCAGCTCGAACGACTTTTCGTGCGGCTGGATATTCGTGAGGATATCTTCGAACACCGTGCTCTTGCGCTTGTAGCCCTTCGTGTTCACATTCGCGATATTGTCGGCAAGCACGTCCAGCTTCTGCTGAAGAGCGCCCAGGGAGGCGGCTGCGCTGACAATGGAGTTGTTCATCCTCTATTCCCCTTCGCTTCTATTATACTTTGCCGACTTCGTTGACGGCACGGTCAAGGCTGCGGTCGTAGTATTGGATCATCTTCTGGTTCGCCTCATAGGCACGAAGCGCGCCCATCATATCGACCATCGATTGAGAGGCGTCCACGTTCGAACGCTCCAGATAGCCCTGCTTGATTTCCACGCGTTCGCCGGCCTGCACCTGACGCAGCCCGTTCGGTTCCCCTGCGTAGACGTATTTGCCGTCGCCCTGCCGCACGAGCTGGTTCGGGTCGCTCACCTCGGTGAGCAGAAGCGCCGGATTGCCGGCGAGCGGCTGCTGCGTTTCCTTGTCGATCAGACGTCCGTTCGACGTGACTTGAACGTTGTCCCAGGAGCCGTTCACGCGGATCGGCTGGCCGTTCACGCCGAGCACCTGCATGCCGTCCGGCGTGACGAGCGTTCCGTCCTCCGTCGTGCGGAAGCCGCCGTCGCGCGTGTAGCGGCGTTCGCCGTCCGCATTCTGGACGGTGAACAAAGCTTGCGGCTGATACGTGACGTTGCCGTTCGCGTCCACGAACTTGCCGGAGTGGTCGAACGCTTGTCCGTTCACGAGAATGTCGGACACGAGCGCGAGATCCTGGCTCCGCCCCGTCTCGTTCAGATCGCCCTGCCCGAGGTTGATCAAGCTCTCCTCGGCGAACACGCCGGTGTTGAGCTTGCCGATCGTGCCCTTCGTGTCGTCCGGGCTGCCCATCAGGGAGATGAGCATCTCGGGGAACGCGCGGTTCACCGAGTTGACGCCTTTGTATCCCGGCGTGTTCAAGTTGGCGATGTTGTTCGTCACCGTATCGTGTCTCCGCTGCTCGGCGATCATGCCCGCAGCCGCCGTATATAATCCTCTGATCATGGTGCGTGGTTTCCTCCCGTTGTGAGAAACTACTTGCGGCGCGCCATCTTGTCCAGATGGTCGAGCATGATACCCGTCCCCTTGACGACGCAATGCATCGGATCTTCGGCGATCAGCACCGGTACCTTGAGCTCGTCCGCCAGCAAGGCGTCCAGTCCGTCGAGCAGGGCGCCCCCGCCCGTCAATATGACGCCGCGGTCGATGATATCGGCCGACAGCTCCGGCGGCGTCCGCTCCAGCACGGCCTTGGCCGAGGCGACGATGGACGACACCGGCTCCCACAGCGCCTCGCGGACTTCGTCCGAGTGAATCGTCACGGTGAGGGGCAGGCCCGAGACCATGTCCCGTCCCCGGATGTCCATCTCCCCGCGGCGACCTCCCGTATAGACGGTGCCGATCTTGATCTTGATGTCCTCGCTCGTCCGTTCGCCGATCAGCAGCTTGTACTTATTCTTGATATATCTCATGATGGCGGCGTCGAACTTGTCTCCGGCAACCTTGAGCGACGAAGCCGTCACGACGTCGCCCATCGACAGCACGGCGACGTCCGTCGTTCCGCCGCCGATATCGACGACCATATTGCCGCTCGGCTGGAAGATGTCCATGCCGGCGCCGATCGCAGCCGCCTTCGGTTCTTCCTCCAGAAATACTTCCTTGGCTCCGCTTCGTTCGGCGGCCTCGCGGATCGCCTTCTGCTCGACCGAGGTAATGTTGGTCGGCGCGCAGATCAGGATGCGCGGACGGCCGTACCAGCTGCGGCCCCCGACCCGCTGAATGAATGCCTTCAGCATCATGTCCGTAACTTCGAAGTCGGCGATGACGCCGTCCTTCAGCGGGCGGATCGCTACGATATTGCCGGGGGTGCGTCCGACCATGCGGCGCGCATCCTCCCCGACGGCTAGCACCCTGCGGGTGTCGTTCTCAATCGCGACAACGGAAGGTTCATCGAGCACGACGCCCTTGCCTTTGATATGGATGGAGACGTTCGCCGTGCCCAAGTCGATTCCGATGTCTTTGCTAAACATATGAAAAACATGCCTCCAACCGATAGATATTCCTCTCTATATTCGCCATCGATTCTAAAAATCCTCTAACTTTTCTAACAATCTGACAAATATTACGCTTTTGCGACGGCGTATACTTCGCGCTTCTTAATCGTCGTCTTCTTGTATTTGATCTTGGTCGCCTCGCCGCCTCTGAGGTGCCGGATCGACTTGTGATACTCGAGGATGTGCTTGACCTGATCGGCCAAGTCCGGATTGATCTCCGGCAGACGCTCGGTCAGATCTTTATGCACCGTGCTCTTGGAGACGCCAAATTCCTTGGCGATCGTACGAACCGTATTGCGCGTCTCCACGATGCTCCGGCCTATCTTAATGGTCCGTTCCTTGATGTAATCGTGCACGCTCCCGCCTCCCTGCTCTGATTGATTGGTACAGTATATGAGGGGGACGTTCACTTATTCTTTGTAACCAAGCCTGACAAGCCCACAAAGTCCGCAGGGGGCGCGGCTTATGGGCCTATTGAACGTATACGACGTCCTAATTAACGCAAAAAAAGACGAGCCCAAAGGCCCGTCTGGCGCAATTCGGTATATGCAGGACCGGCGTTCAGCCCTGTCCGGGAACGGCGCGGGACACGTAGACGCGGGGGTTCTCGTTGAGATCGAGCTCATACGGAGAAGGCACGCGGCCGTCCGCCTCGCGCACGACCAGCACGACCGGCTTATGCGCCGGCCTGCCTTGGGTGTCCCGCACGATCGCGGTCTGGCCGCTGCTCAGGATGACCGGCAGGCCGACCGGAAAAATCGTAATGTTCTTCAAGAACGAACGCACGACCCCGATGCCGAACTCATAGTTGCCTGCCGCGAACATGTATTCCATCGCCTCGCACGGCGGATAGGGCTCGCGATAATGGCGGGGGGAGAGCAGCGCGTCGAACACGTCGGCGAGCCCTACGATCTGAGCCATATCGGGGATCTTGTCCTGCCGAAGCCCGTACGGATAGCCTTCGCCGCGATATCGCTCATGATGGAGCAGCGCGCACTTGGCAGCCGCGTCCGGAACCTCCCGCATCCGCCCCAGCGCTTGATAGCCCAAGGTCGTATGTTGCTTGATGGCCGTCATCTCGGCCTCCGTGAGCTTGCGCCTGGCACGGAGCAGGTCCGGCGAGATGCGCGTCATGCCGATGTCGAAGAGCAACGCCCCGACGGTCAGCTCGTACTGGGCGTTCGCATCCATGCCGCTCGCCGCGCCGATGAGCCCCGACATCAGCGATACCTGAAGCGTGTGGTCGAACAGGTTTTGATCGGTCTGCCGCAGCACGCTGAGTTCCTCCGCTACCGCCCGATGACTGACCGCCTGGAGCAGCCGCTCCCGGTAGCCGCGACGGAACTCGGACAGCTCGGCCAGCGGCAGCGCGATACGGCTATAATTTTCGTCCGTCTCGATAAAGCGAATCAGGCTGTGATGCGTCTCCTGCAGTTGAACCGGATCGCTGCGCAGGAGATCGATCTCGGCGAGCTCGCGGAGGGTCTCGTCGGGGCGAACCTGCATGCGTGAAGCCAGCAGCGCCTGCGCTGCCGCTCCCCGCTTGCCGAGAGCGACTGCCTGGAAGCCTAGCAGCTGCAATCGATCTATGTATTGAGCCGTCAGTTCCGTTCCTGCTTCCAGCATGACAAGACCGTTTTTACCGAACACTGGCCGGTCCAGCACATCGCCGGGGTGAAGGTCGTCTACGGGCACGAGCTTCATCTATCACGCGTCCTCTCTCAGGTCGACTAGATCCTAGGTAGTATCATTAATGGTACTATCGTAACACAACTACCATCTATTGGTCAGCTATTAATTGGTAAAAAATAAACAGAGTTGCCCTTGTGCGCAGATGCGCATGAGGACAACCCTGCCTTAAGAACTAGATTACTGTTGGTCTTCGATCAGCGATGCCGGATCGACGGCCTGGCTGTTGCTTTGAACCTCGAAGTGCACGTGGGCGCCTTCGTTTTTCTCCAGTTCGCTTACGCCTGCGGTGCCTAGCACGTCGCCTTGCTTGACGGTGTCTCCCACCTTGACCTTCATTTCGGCCAGGCTTTGATAGACGGTGACGAGTCCGTTCGGATGCTTGATCTGAACCTCGTAACCGTTCAGCGGCGTCTGCTCCGCCACCGTCACGTCTCCACTCATCGCAGCCTTGACGTCGAATGCTTTGCCGTCCTTGCTGGCGAGGTCGACCGCCGTGTGCGGGATGAACTTATTGCCTTCCTGCACCATGGCAGCCGCTTGCTCGTCTTCGGTACCGTTCTGGTTGTAGAACGGCATCGATACGGTCATCGCGTCGCGATTGGTCACCGGCCATGCGAGCGTCTCTCCGTTCGCGGCGACGGGCAGCGCATCCGGATCGGCGGAAGCCTGAGCGTCCGTTCCCGCTTGCTGCTGAACACCTGCGGAGCTCGCTTCGTCCTTCGGCTTGCCGCTCGTTCCCGAGCTGGCGTTCAGCCAGAGGATCGTTACGATAATTGCCGCCGCGGCCATGTACATGGCGGGGAATACCCACCGTTTGGCGAAAAACCTTTTCATTGCCGAGGGCCTTGCCGACGTGCTGACGACACTTCTCGTACTGCTTGGTTCGATCTTGCCTGTTGGTTTGTTTGAATCATTCATTTTTTATCACCTCAGTAACAGAGTGTTACCAGGTGATAGTTTTTTAAACATGCCTTTTAAAAGATTGCGGGATTTATAGCTTTACAGTGTCCGGCCGAGCCGCCTGCAGCGCGGATAGCGCTTTTAATTGAATGCCGGTATAGTAGTGGAGCAAGATCTCCGAGGCGGTGGCGCCGGCCTGGGCCATCCCCTCGGCACCCCACTGGCTCATGCCTACGCCGTGGCCGCTGCCGTAGGTCGTGATCGCGATCTTGCCTTTATCAATCTTCCAATCGAACGCAGCGGACCGAAGTCCGAGCAGTCTTCGAATCTCCGTACCGGTCAGCGTCTTGCCTCCCACCGTAGCCGAACTGACGCGGCGGCCGTCGGTCCAGGCGCTGATGACGGCGGCAGGACGCTTGCCGATGCCGGTCAGCGTTGCGAGCGACTTGACGCCCAACTTGCGGTAGAATTCGCTCAGCTTCATCTCTATCGTTTCTTGGGCGCGGGGCGATTGATCGCGATCCCACGGGCTCGCTACGGACACAAGGTACGGCAAGTCCGCGTTAAATACATCCCTGGCGTTTTCCGTATAGCCATTGCTGCTGGAAAAGTAGAGGGATTCGATCGGCGCGCCCCCGTAAACCATCACGATGCCTCGCGTTCGGCGCACCGCTTCGTCGACTGCTGCCCACGCCTTCGGATCGTTCTTCTTCAATTGATCCATCTGCGCCTTCGAGCGATAGACTTGATGCGTAACCGTATCCGTCACGTCCGCCCCCCGAACGGGAATGCCCGATCGGTCCTCGTTCCATAACCGGCGGATAAGGTACGTGCGTGCCGCGATCGCCTGCGCTTCCAGCGCGGCCGGCTTGAAGTCCGTCGGCAGCTCCGCAGCGACTACGCCTTTGACGTAAGTCTCCAGGCCGGCGCGTTCGATCCGCTTCTCCTGAGTCAGATAGACGCGCACGATCAGAGAGCTATCCTTCTTATCGGCCTGGAGCCCGCGGGCAGCGCCTGCCGCGGACAGTACTCCGCGTCCGCCTGGATTTGCTGGCGCGGACTCCCCGGGACTTGCCTTATCGGATGTCGGCGCGCCTTGACCGTCGCCGGCTTCTTTTTTGCCGCTGCCGCTTGACGGCCCTTCTATGACGGAAGGCGAATCGTCCGCCCCCGCAATCTCGATTTGCCGGACCGATAGATTCGCAGCCGGGTCTCCCTCATGATGATTCGCCCACCACCAGCTCGCCAGCAGCGTCCCGCCGCCGAAGGCGATGACCAAGAATAGGCTTAACGGCTTCAAGCCGCGCCCTCCGCCTCCGGGTCTGAATCGGCCGCCATTCCCACGTGCCGCAGACCCCTGTCGCCTAGTTGCGCGCTCCCTTTCTCTTACAGCTTGTCCGCTTTTCATCCGCATGCCGCCAACTTCCCTTCTTCGTTGTCCTTTTCTCGCACGCTACCAATCTATGAGTAGCTTTGCGCCGCTAGAACCGAAGAAGACATGCCTCTCATTTGCAAGCCGGATCGCCTCGCATACGTGAAAAAGCCTCCGCGCCTTAACCCGAATGTCGACTCGGTTTAAGGCGCGGAGGCGCCGGGATGATAAGTGCTATTGAAGATTAAGCCAGCGTCGGCTGTACGCGCAGCATTGCTACGCTGTCCGAGGCGACGCGCTCTTCGGAAGCCGTCTGAAGCGAGCGGCGTGCCGCGAACGTCTCGGCCGGCGCCGCAGCCTGAACCGCGGCCGCAGAAGCAACCGCACCTTCTCCTTCGGGCAAGCGGGTGATATCCGCGCCAAGCGCGGCGAGCTTGCCGACGATGTCCATGTACCCGCGATCGATGTGATGCGTGCCGGTCACTTCGGTGGTGCCCTCGGCAGCCAGCGCCGCGCAGATCAGCGCAGCTCCCGCCCGCAGATCGGTGGCGCATACCGGGGCGCCCGAGAGCTTCTTGCCGCCCGAGATGACGGCCGAACGGCCTTCGATCTTAATGTCGGCCCCCATTTTCGCCATCTCTTCGACATGCATGAAGCGGTTCTCGAACACCGTCTCCGTCACGATGCTCGTGCCTGAGCTGGCCAGCAAGAGCGCCATGAACTGGGCCTGCATGTCGGTCGGGAAGCCCGGATAAGGCAGCGTCTTGACGTCGACGGCCTTCAGCGGCCGGTTCGCGATCACGCGGATACCGCCGTCGTCGGATTCGATGCCGACGCCCATCTCCTCGAGCTTGGCGACGACCGGACCCAGATGGTCGCGAATCGCGCCTTCGACGTACACGTCTCCGCCGGAGATCGCTGCAGCGATCATGTAAGTGCCTGCCTCTACACGGTCCGGAATTACGGTGTGACGGATGCCTTTAAGACGTTCTACGCCCTCGATGCGGATGATGCCGGTGCCCGCGCCGCGCACCTTTGCGCCCATGGCATTCAGGAAGTTGGCGAGATCGACGATCTCAGGTTCCTTCGCGGCATTCTCGATCGTCGTGACGCCGTCCGCCGTAGCGGCCGCCATCATGATGTTCTCCGTCGCGCCTACGCTGGCGACGTCCAGGTAGATGCGCGCGCCGCGCAGCCGGCCGTCCACCTTCGCTTCGACCGAGCCTTGGCCGAAGCCGATCTCGGCGCCCATCGCTTCGAAGCCTTTCAGATGCTGGTCGATGGGCCGCGTGCCGATCGCGCAGCCGCCCGGCAGCGAGATCTTCACCTTGCCTTCGCGAGCCAGAAGCGGTCCCATGACGAGGAACGAAGCCCTCATTTTGCGGACAAGCTCGTACGGAGCCTCGTGAGAGATCAGCCGGTGCGCACGAAGGGTGACGCGGGACTCGTGGCGCAGCGCTTGGACGCCGAGCGCAGAGAGCACTTCCAGAATGTTATACACATCGTCCAAGGCGGGTACGTCATCGATGACGCAAGATCCTTCTTCCGCCAACAAAGCGGCGGCGAGGATCGGCAGGACGGAATTTTTGGCGCCGTGCACGCGGACAGTCCCAGTTAGGGGACGGCCGCCGCGGACGATGATTTTGCTCATGGGTGGTTCCCTCCGCGGGTGTAGAATCTTTTCCGGAGACCGTGCTTGTTCACCGATCCGGTTCCAGAAAACCCAAATTTCATCATACCACCGTCCGTCGGCTCGGTACAAGCGGCATCTTTTGACAAATTTGAATCTTTTTTTTCGACAAGCTTTGTCTTTCATCGACTCGCTTCTGCTTTATTACCCATTGTGATCATTTTGATTCGACGTTATGCGGCAAATGCTCCGCTACGGCGAATTGAACAAATGGCGCAGCGACGAGGCCCAGTTCCAGTAATCCAGCACGAATGCGGCCAGCAGCCTCCCCGCGATGATCGCGAGGAACAGCTGCGCAAGACGCGCCTTGGGACTTCGGTGATGCCGGAAAAATTGTTCCCACTTAACTTCCTGGAGCACGACCCAGCACACGGCGATGAACCCGAGCGTGATAAAGATGGAGAACAGACCGTCCCAGCCCATCGAATAGTAGATCGAATCCATTCGCCGTTAACGCTCCTTATTGCCGCTTTTCCAAGCGATTCATTCAATGTTCGTTACGCCTATGCGGTAATACGCGGAACGGTCGGCTCGATCGGCCGTAATGCGGGCATAATAAGTGCCGGCTTGCAGCTTCTGCCGAACGTTCACTTCCGACGCGCCGTTCTTGTTGCTCCACCTGCCGAGCGGCTTAAGCGCTTTGTCGTAGATGGTCAGCTGGAAAACGGAGCCGTCGGGTATGCCAGTCAACTTCCATTCAAAACGTCCGCCGCCCGACGTCTTGAACCGGAACCAATCCTGGTCTTTGTCGCCGGCGATCAGCCCTTTGAGCGTGCCTCCGGCTCCTTCTGCGAGAGCCTGGGACGTTAAGGGACCGTCGTTCGGCTCGCCCAAATCTGCGTACGTAGTAATGTATTCCAACCGGACCTTATAGGTCCCTATCACGGGCGTTGCACCGTCGGCGGCGTTGCGGACACCTATGTAATATCTGCCCGCCTGCGCGTTCTTGACCGAAGCCGTCTCCGGGAGACCGTCTCCCCTCTCGTCCGTCCAGTCCGGAGACTGTCCGGCCCGCTGTACCGCGACGGCCGGGTCGATCCGCGTCGTGTCCGTCTCGACGGTAATCTTCAGGCTGCCGGTTTGAGGAAGCTTGACCACCGTCCAATCCTGGTCGTCCTGACGATCGAAGGTACCGGTCCACTCTTGCGTGCGAGGCTCGATCGCATAAGCGGCAGCGATGCCCGATCCAGGCTCGGTCCGATCGGGCGCCATGCGGAAGCTCGAGGTGAGCCTGTACGGCAGCGATGCCGACTTCGAGGAGCCGTCCGCACGCAGGTAGTATTTGCCTTTGCCGAGCTTCCAAGTCATCGTACCCCCGGTTGCGCCGGCGGCGATCGGCTTGGCGGCACCCGGGCGGTATAGCGACAATTTAACCGCGGAGGCGCCGATGTCAAACAAGTTCGTCTGCATCCGCACCGACAGCTGCCCTTCGTAAGGCACGGTCACCTCGTACCAGTCGGTGTCCTTGGATCCGCTCCATGCCGCGTACACCTCCGTGCCCGGGGGAAAAGGCGATGCGGAGGACTGCGCGCCGTTAGGCTCCCGCCAGTCGGCGCTCGAATCCGCCGACAAAGCGCGGTCTGCGCGCAGCAAACCGAAGCCGGTCGCATCGTCGCGTCCGGCGACGCCGATATCCTCCGCGGAGCGCCGCAGCGTCTCCCGGATCAGGGCGGGCTTCCAGTCCGGATGGGCGGCGCGCAGGAGCGCGACGGCAGCCGCAACCTGCGGCGCGGCCATCGAGGTCCCCTCCATCGACAGGCGGCCGCCGCCCAGCGCGAGCGTCTCCACGCGCCACGAAGCGGCGAGATCGACTTCCGGCCCGCCCGTGGAATTGATCTGCCCTTTGCCGCCCTCGGCGCCGGCTACCGCCAGCACGGTCGGATACGCCGCAGGGTACTGCACGGCGGCTTGCTCGCCGAACTCCGCCGCATCGTTGCCCGTCGCGGCGACGAGCAGCACGCCTTTTTGCTCCGCCAGCGCGACGACGCTGCGCATGTCCGGCGCGTCTCTGCGCAGCCCCAGAGACAGCACGACGATATCAGCGCCATGCTCGATGGCGTAGCGGATGCCGTCCGACAAGTGTTTTTCGTCGCCCTCGCCCTTGTCGTCCAAGGCTTTGATCGGCATCAGTTTCATTTTCCACGCCGCCGAAGTCTCCTGCCCCTTGGCGGCTTCTGCGGCGGCCGCGATGACGCCCGCCACCGCCGTACCGTGACCGTTGTCGTCCTGCGGCGGTTCGCGCTCGTCCAGCAGATTGACGCCGTCCGTCAGATACGGGGCGAGCGCCGCGTTCTTCAGATCGACGCCCGTATCCACGATGGCGACCGTGCCGACGACGTCGCGGCGGAGAAGCTTCCAAGCGTCCGCCAAGCCCGTCGTTTGGATGAAGGTCGCATTCGCCAGCGCAGAGATCGCGACCTTCGAATGCGCCGCCGACGTTCCGGCGACTTCAACCGAACCCTTCAGTTGCTGCCGGACGCCGTTCGCCGCTCTCGCTTCGCCCGGCTGAACCTTATCGGCCGCCGATACGATTGTCTTGTCCCCAGCCGCCTTAAGCGGGGACAGCGGACATGGCGCGGCCACGACCGCGCCGAGCAACGCGGCCGCCGCGACAGCGCGGACCGTTCGCTTTTTCCCATAATGCCCTGCTGCCATACATGCCACGCCCTTGCCTGTCAGTAAGTGAAGCTATGAGTATATACCCACGAATTGGCGTATAACCAACACTTATCCTTCATTCGACATATGTAATTCGAATCCGTGGCAGGACGTAAGGCCGAGCAGAATGAGTCTTCGCGAATCCAGCCTAATATATATCGCTCATTCATTATTCATGCATTCGTATAACCTATCAAGTTAAGAATATTTAATGCATTCTGCCCGCGGTCTCATCTTTTTCTCATAATCCGACCGCCCCTCGTCGATGACCACGCTCCATTCCGCGACGCTGTCCCGGATCTGACAACCGCGCCGCTTTCAATATTTATATTTATTCGATTTTCGACAGCATTTCCCTTCTTTCGGGATAAAAAGAGTACTTAGGTCATGGGTGCGCTGGCATCTCATGGCGATGGCGCATAAAAAAACGGGGCTGTCCCAAAAGCCCTTCTAAAGTGGAAGCAGAAAGCTAAAACGAAGCCAATACAGTGGAACGGGACGAAGCAGATGAGTTTCCTGCTTCGTCCCGTTTGCGTTTTTGGTCTATGGCTACTTTCTTGAGCAGGTTATGGGCAAGGCAAAGCCATCCGACCTCGAGGCTTACCTTGTCCAAGCCTCGA